>PPYE01385632.1_pt1 | contig 15341 bp, 16 predicted proteins | sample 1559881 | NCBI WGS metagenome assembly PPYE01 (sample SAMN08240022, study PRJNA423297) | Human gut metagenome, whole genome shotgun sequencing project. | reverse complement strand
TCATTTTCATTCCCTTTCACATAGTTGTTGATTATATGATTTTTTCCGTTACTTCGCAGGTAATGAAATCTTGTTAATTTCGTTAATAACCAAGGAATAAGGAGAAAATAGGTGGGGTTTGTTCAGAATAGTAAAAATCAACCCGTTGGGATATTGGAAAGATAATATATAGTCTTAATATCCAACATCATAGAAGAGCTGCAATAGAAATTATGAAGTGAAAAAGTCTCTAATTTTCAATATAAGATTCTATCTTTCAGTTTATTGCTTACGTTGGGAAACTTTTTGTAAAGCCAATATCAATCCGCTCCTCAAAACTTTGTTTGAAGACTATAAAAAAGAAACCACAAGTTTGCTCTACTTCCTCAAAAGAAGTAATCTCTTTTATACTGGATATCCTTCGTTTTTTACAAAAGAAATTACCCTTTGATTGGCTTCGTCAATCTTTCTGTTGCTGAAAGGCTTCAGATAAGTTTCCGTCACTGTGATGGAAGAGTGCCCCATGGCTTCTGATATGATTCCAGGATGTATCTCGCAGTGGTAAGCCATGGTCGCCCAAGTATGGCGTGCCGCATAACTACTGAGTGCCGACTGCATTCCCAAGCATTGTCTGAGTACTGCCAGACGTTGGTTGAATGCCCTGAGTGCCGACTGGTATTCCCGGTATGCCGCTTCTGTGCCTTCCTCACTTTGTAATATGGGGAATAAATAAGGAGAGTCCTTGTCCTTGTTTGCTATCATTCTCACCATTTGCATAGCCTCCGGCGTCAGTGAGACGGTCAGTGCCCGTCCCGTCTTCCTGCGCCTATAGGACAAGGTATTTCCTTGTAAATCCCTTTTGTGCAAATAGGCCAGGTCCACAAAAGGAATCCCTCTTAGCATAAACATCAATACAAAGAAAATTTTTGTTTTCTGTCGGGTGTTGGGAGAATTACCGGCCTGCAGGCTCATCTCTGTCTCCCGTACCAAGCAGCCTATGTCGGAAGCTTCGAGCGCCTTTTTCCTATCCGCCCGTGTGCCGGTATACACATGCTCAAACAGCCTGGGTACATATCGCACCAGCTTTTTGTCCACCGCCCGGTTGTAAACCGAACGTATCGCTTTGATATAGGTGGATACCGTATTCCAACTACAATTCCTCTGCCTGAGGAAGTTTTCGAATCTCTTCAGCACGGTCGGGCTCAGCTTGCGCATGGGCATCGGTTGCCATTGGGTGAATGCCGAGAATGCATTCACCGCTGACTGGTAGATGTGTGCCGTCCCCCACCTGCCGCTTTCCCGGAGTTCCCCGATGACTGAGGAGAACATCTCTTGTAAGGTAATTTCATTTCTGCTCATTTCCAAATTATTTATAAAAAGGTTTATCCTGCAATTATAAATAAATTGAGAGCAAGTGCAAAGGCATCATTCTGAAATCTGCGAAACGGGAATGATGCCGTATCCGACAGCTTATTTGTTGGCTAACGTCTGTTTAGTGGCTGATATACGTATCCTGGAAGAACCGCTTGTTATCATTCAGGCTGCAAGTGGCATCCACTCCGGCTTGTTGCAGGCGTTCGGCAATCTCATTCAGTTTCTTCCTCGAAACCCTTCCGATATAGAACAGACGGTAGCGGTAATCGTTGTCCAGCAATTCCATGACGTGCGTGAAATTCTGTTCGCGGGCAAAGTCGAAGTTTACTTTTCTTAGGTTCTGGTACGGATAGCGGATAGTCCTGCCTACGCTGTGTATGATGAGGCCGTTATTGTCCAACGTCAGGTAGCAGAAGCGGGTCATCAGCATGCTGATGAAAAAAAGACTTAATGCAAACGAAATGATAGCCGGGATGAAGCCCCTGCCACTGATGGAATAATATCCCAATATAAGGAATATCAGGAATAAGACAAAGAACCAGAACATATAGAGTGACGGACGCTGGTATGTTTCTGTGGGAACCTCTGCGACTGTCCGTTCCCTCGGTGCGTAGTTGTCGAAGGGGATTTCTTGGGAGACCAGGTAGCGGATGACCGAGGAAGGGTGACGGAAAGGAGGCAGATAGATTACTTTTTCTTTTCCTTCCTTTAGATGTAAAGTCAGTATGCCCGGACCATATTTGTCTTTCGCAGCCAAGTTGCTTTTGCGGGGAACCTGGTGGTAACGCTTCATGAAACTGAAACTCTTGATTTGGTGCAGTCCGATGTGCTGGCTTTGCAGCAGTTGTTCGGCTCTTTTCTGTTCTTTACTGGTCACTTCCATAGTTCTTATTTTTTAAGTTCGGGATAACTGATGCGGGTATGGTATATAGTCTTCAGCTTCTCCTTGAATACGTTCTTCACGGTGGCAATATCCTTGAAGGTGATGGGGCATTCCTTGAAATAGCCTTCTGCCACTTGCGAATCGATAATCTTGTCTACCAGGTTGCTGATGCTCTCTTCCGTATATTCGGGCAGACTGCGTGAAGCGGCTTCCACCGAATCGGCCATCATCAGGATAGCCTGCTCTTTGGTGAACGGGTTGGGACCGGGGTAGGTGAATGCCTCCTCGTTAGGGTCTTCACCGGGGTGCTCGTTTTTCCAGGAGATATAGAAATACTTCGTTTTCCCACGGCCATGGTGAGTGGTGATGAAATCCTTGATTACTTTGGGGAGATTGTTCTTCTCGGCCAGCTTCAGCCCGTCCGTCACATGGCTGATGACGACTTGGGCACTTTGCTCATAGCCCAGATTCTTGTGCGGATTGACTCCACCCGACTGGTTCTCGGTGAAGAACACCGGATTCTCCATCTTGCCGATGTCATGATACAGCGCTCCGGTACGTACCAGCTGGCTTTTGGCTCCGATACGGTTGGCCGCTTCCGCCGCAAGGTTGGCAACCTGCATGGAATGCTGGAAGGTGCCGGGAACTGTCTCGGACATGCGGCGCAGCAGGCTGTTGTTGATGTTGGACAATTCGACCAGGGTGACATTGGAGGTAAAGCCAAACGTCTTTTCCACCAGGAAGAGCAGGGGATAGGTGAACAGCAGCAACACTCCGTTAATGACGAAATAAGTGTACATGCTTCCGTTGATTTTTGTCAAGTCGTTTTCTGTAATCAGCTCGAAAGCAAAGTAGACGGCAGCGTAGGTCAATATGACGAGGAAGGCTGTCCGGAACAGTTGCGACCGTTGTGAAAGTTCCCTCAGACTGAAGATGGCAACCAGTCCCGCCGAGAGTTGCAGAAGAATGAATTCATGCGGATAGCGCAGGCAGATGGAGCATATCAGTATGGTGGTGACTTGTGCGATGAAGGCCGTGCGTGAGTCGAGGAACACCCGGATGATGACCGGCAGCATGGCATACGGGATGATATAGACATTGAATATGTTGTTGGCAACCATGATGGCCGTCACCACGCAATAGAACATGATGAGGGCGAAGAGCAGGGAGAGGCTGCCCTTGCGCTTGTAGTAATCTTTACGGAACAAGTCGAGGTAGAGCATGAAACACAGCATGAAGATACTGACAAACAATACCTGCCCCGCCAGCATCAACCGTTTTTGCCCGATGGACTCACTGCGTTTGATGGATTCTTTCCGTAGACTCTCAAGGATGTTGTATGTCTCCTGGCTGACAATCTCGCCGCGGTCGATGATTTTCTGTCCGCTCAGTACGATGCCGTTGGCCCATGAATAGTTGTCGAGCATCTCCTTCTTAGCGGTTTCGGTCCGCTGCTCGTCATAGGTCAGATTAGGGAACAGATATTCGTTCAGCGAGCATTGCCGTAGAATGTCCGGGCGGTAGTGGGCGGTATCGGCCGTGAGTATATAGTTATAGGCATCCTTCACCGAATATACCTTGTTGATGTCCTGCTGGTTGGCCAGTTTGTCGTTAATGACCATGATGGCGGTTGTGCTGTCCTTATGCAGTTGGTTCAGCTCTTCGGTAGAAACGATGCCGGCGCGATATACTTCAGAGAGTTTCCTTTCCAGAAAGCGGACGTAGTCGGTGGAGGGAAGCAGGCCGCGCAGGTGGGTCTGATAGTCTGCCTTCAACTTGGCGAGCACACTTTTCTCAATGCTTTTGTCCAGCTGGAAATACGGCTGGAAGGCGGCGAGGATACTGTCTTGCTCGCGTTTCACCACTTCATCGGCCTTATAGATGGGGAAGTCGAAGGTGGCCATGAGCTGTCCGTACTTCCAGGGCTTGTCAATGTCGAACTGGTAGTTGAATTTACCGTCACGTGGCAGAAAATAGACAATAATCCCCACAGTGCCGATGAATATCAGTGCTCTGTATAGCAAATCTCTGAGCGAGAACTCTTTTTTTGTATTGAAATAACTCATATCGGCTGAAATTTTTGCGAAAAGTACAAAAAAAAACATTAGTGTGGAAAAAAAGGTTTAATTTTGCCGTCTAAAATATTCATAAGTAAGGTAGATTATGACAGAAAGAAAGGTCAGAGTCCGTTTTGCCCCGAGTCCTACGGGGGCGTTGCACATCGGCGGTGTGCGTACAGCTTTATACAATTATCTCTTTGCGCGTCAGCATGGAGGAGATTTGATATTTCGTATTGAAGATACTGATTCCAACCGGTTTGTACCGGGTGCGGAAGAATATATCCTGGAGTCTTTCAAGTGGTTGGGCATCCCGTTTGACGAGGGCGTGAGTTTCGGTGGAGACCATGGCCCGTACCGTCAGTCGGAACGTCGGGAAATATACAAGAAGTATGTTCAGATTCTGCTGGAGGCCGGAAAAGCCTACATCGCTTTCGATACTCCTGAGGAGCTGGAAGCAAAGCGTGCGGAGATTGCGAATTTCCAGTACGATGCTTCTACCCGCATGCAGATGCGCAATTCACTGACCCTTCCTAAAGAAGAGGTAGACGCGCTGATTGCTGCCGGTAAGCAGTACGTGGTGCGTTTCAAGATAGAGCCGAACGAAGATGTGCATGTGAACGACCTGATTCGTGGGGAAGTAGTGATAAACTCTTCCATTCTTGATGACAAGGTTCTTTATAAATCGGCAGATGAACTTCCTACTTACCATCTGGCCAATATTGTGGACGACCATTTGATGGAAGTGTCCCATGTGATACGCGGTGAGGAATGGTTGCCTTCCGCACCGTTGCATGTATTGCTCTACCGTGCCTTTGGGTGGGAGGATACCATGCCTGCCTTTGCGCATTTGCCCTTGTTGCTGAAGCCCGAGGGTAACGGCAAATTGAGTAAGCGTGACGGCGACCGTCTGGGCTTCCCGGTTTTCCCGTTGGAGTGGCATGACCCCAAGTCGGGAGATGTCTCTTCAGGCTACCGCGAATCAGGCTATCTGCCCGAAGCGGTCATTAATTTCCTGGCTCTGCTGGGCTGGAATCCGGGCAATGACCAGGAACTGATGTCTATGGATGAATTGGTGAAATTGTTTGATTTGAGCCATTGCAGCAAGTCGGGTGCCAAATTCGACTATAAGAAAGGTATCTGGTTCAACCATGAGTACATCATGATGAAACCGGATGCGGAGATAGCTTGTCTTTTCAGACCGGTGCTGGAGTCCAACGGCATAGACGCCTCCAACTATAGCGACGAGTTCCTTACGAAAGTGGTTTCACTGGTGAAGGGACGCGTCAACTTCGTAAAGGAACTGTGGGACCAGACCCGTTTTTTCTTCGTAGCCCCCACGGAATATGCGGCAAAGGATGTGAAGAAGCGTTGGTCGGAAGATACTCCCCGCATCATGACCGAATTGATGGATGTGTTGCGCGGCATCGGAGATTTCTCCTCCAAGCCTTCCGAAGATATTGTGATTGGTTGGATTACTGAGCGTGGCTATCACATGGGAAATGTGATGAATGCCTTCCGCTTGTCAGTGGTGGGCGAGTGTAAAGGCCCGCACATGTTCGACATTACCGAGCTGATTGGCAAGGAAGAGACGTTGGCCCGTATACAGCGTGCTGTTGATGCTTTAAAGTGAATAAATCTTCTTCATCCTTAATCCATATAGTATGCTATATGACTTGGCAATAGCCATCTACGATATTCTGGTGCATCTGGCTGCTCCATTTAGCCGTAAGCCCCGAAAAATGATGAAGGGACACTGGGTGGTCTATGAACTTCTCCGGCAGCAGTTGGAGAAGGACGTGCGCTATATATGGTTCCATGCCGCTTCTTTGGGGGAGTTCGAGCAGGGACGGCCGTTGATTGAGAAAATTCGTGCCAAATATCCGGATTACGGTATTCTGCTGACTTTCTTCTCGCCGTCGGGCTATGAGGTCCGCAAGAATTATAGGGGGGCAGACGTTGTCTGTTACTTGCCTTTCGACAAGTCCCGCAATGTGAAGAAGTTCCTGGATATCGTGAATCCCTGCATGGCATTCTTCATCAAGTACGAGTTCTGGAAGAACTATCTGGACGAACTGCACAAGCGCCGTATTCCGGTGTACAGCATTTCTTCCATTTTCCGCCGCGGACAAGTATTCTTCAAGTGGTATGGCGGTACGTACAGACATGTGCTGCGCGACTTCGACCATTTGTTTGTGCAGAATGAACGCTCCAAACGCTATCTGGCGAAGATAGGTATCAGCCGTGTCACGGTGGTGGGGGATACCCGTTTTGACCGTGTGCTGCAGATTCGTGAGGAGGCCAAACATCTGCCTTTGGTGGAGCTTTTCAAGAACAACACGATGACTTTCGTGGCAGGAAGCTCCTGGCAGCCGGACGAGGATTTGTTTATTGAATACTTTAACCAGCATCCAGAGGTGAAGTTGGTTATCGCTCCGCACGTTATCGACGAAAACCATCTGGTAGAGATTATCCGTAAACTGAAACGCCCCTACGTGCGCTATACCCGTGCCGACGAGAAGAATGTCCGTAAGGCCGACTGCCTGATTATCGACTGCTTCGGGTTGCTCTCTTCCATCTACCGCTATGGCGAGATTGCCTATATCGGAGGTGGTTTCGGAGTGGGAATCCACAATACTCTTGAGGCTGCAGTTTATGGCATTCCGGTGATTTTCGGACCGAAGTATCAGAAATTCCAGGAGGCCATCCAGTTGCTGGAGGCAAAAGGCGCTTTCTCGGTGAAGGATTATGAGGAACTGAAAACTTTGCTCGACCGTATGCTGACAGATGAAGTCTTTTTGCGCGAATCAGGCATGAATGCAAGCAATTATGTGACCGGCAACGCCGGTGCAACGGATAAGATAATGAGTATGATAAACTTTTAGAAAAGTAAAGAGTGATAAAAGCGATAGGGCGGTAAAGGTGATGGAATGGCATCCCTTTATCGCCCTGCCTTTTTGGGGCGCCTTGCTCCCTTTATTTGTACCAGTCGGAATACATCAGATAGTTGTGTGCAATCTTCTGGTTCAGCTCCTTGGCCTGCTCCGGATCTACTTTCTTGATGAACTTGGCGGGGACTCCTCCCCAGATGCTTCCCGGCTCGATGACCGTATTGCTCAATACCAGGGAACCAGCGGCGACAATAGCCCCTTCGCCCACTACTGCGTGGTCAAGGATGGTGGAACCCATCCCTACCAAAGCATAGTTCTTGATAGTGGCTCCGTGGATGGTCACGTTGTGCCCCACGGATACGTGGTCTCCTATCTCTATGGTCGATTTCTCGTACAAGGTGTGGAGCACGCTTCCATCCTGGATGTTTACTCCGTTCCCTATGCGGATTGAGTTTACGTCACCCCGCAGCACGGTGCTGAACCAGATGCTGCAATCCCGTCCCGTCTTGACGTCGCCAATGACAACCGCATTGTCCGCCAAAAAACAATTCTCCCCGATTTCGGGAGTGAATCCTCTTACTGATTTTATTAATGCCATTTTTTTAGTGATTAGTGGTTAGGTTACTGCATGCTTCCTTCAGCCATTCCCGTTCTCCTTCGTTCAGGCTTGGCGAAAGTGCCTCGTATACATGCTGGTGATAGTTGTCCAGCCATGCCGTTTCCTCTGCCGTCAGCATCTCTTTGATGATACCTTTCTTGCAGATGGGGCAGAGGGTAATGGTTTCGAACTTCAGGTAATTTCCGAACATGCCTTCACCGTCCTTCACGGTCAGCACCAGGTTTTCCGTGCGTATTCCATGGCTTCCGGCTTTATAAACGCCCGGTTCGTTGGAAGTGACCATTCCCGGCCGTAGGGTTACCGGATTCTCATTCATGCGGATGCTTTGCGGACCTTCGTGCACATTGAGGAAATGGCCTACGCCGTGCCCGGTACCATGCAGGAAGTTCATGTGGTATTGCCATATCGGCATGCGGGCCAGTACATCCAGTTGCGCTCCTCGCGTACCTTCCGGGAAGACAGCCATGGCGAGGTCGATATGTCCTTTCAGTATCAGGGTGTAGTCCGTCTTCTCTTCTTCGGTCAGTTTCCCCAGTGCGATGGTGCGGGTGATGTCGGTAGTGCCGTCCAGGTATTGCGCACCCGAGTCCAGCAGCAGGAATCCCTCGGGTTTCAGTGGCACGTCCGTTGCCGGAGTGGCTTCGTAGTGTACGATGGCTCCATGTTCCTTGTACCCGGCAATGGTGTCGAAGCTTTCTCCCATGTAGAGTGGCTGTGCGGCACGGAATTCGTGCAGTTTCTTGTCTACGCTGATTTCTGTCTCGTTGCCTGCGGGAACGGCCTCCTCCAGCCATTTCAGGAACTTCACCAGTGCCACTCCGTCGCGTTGCATGGCTGCGTGGATGCCGGCTATTTCCCGGTCATTGCGGACCGCTTTCAGCAAGGCTATCGGTGAGCGCTCGTCAAGTACCCGGCAGGAAGGGGGGAGGGCGGAATAAACGGCATAATTCGTCTTTCCCATGTCGAGCATGATGCTGCCGTCCGGTATTCTTGTCACAAAGGATTCGGTGTCCCCATAAGCATGGATGGTGACGCCGGCTTCTTCCAGATAGGCTGAAAGCTCTTCCGTTACTTTCTCGGGCTGGATGAAAAAGTGTGTTTCTTGTTCGTTGATTATCAGGTAGCTTACTACTACGGGGTTGCAATGCACATCGTTGCCGCGTATGTTGAGTGTCCATGCTATCTCGTCCAATGCCGACACCAATAATACGTCCGCTTCACTCTTTTTCATCTCCCGGCGGATAGCAGCCAGTTTGTCCGGACAGCTTTTCCCGGCGTATTTCATCTCGTGGATAAAGGCGGGTGCTTCGGGCATGGGAGGGCGGTCTGTCCATATCTCATTCATCGGGTCGGCAATGCTCTTTACGGTGATGTCGTTTTTTGCCAGATCCTCTTGCAGGGCTATGGCTTGTGTGGTGGAAAATACCTTCCCGTCTATACCTACAACTGAATTCGCTGTAAGGTTCTCCCGCAGGAAATCGAGGATGCTGGGCGTTTCGGGCAGCATTTCCTTGTATAAGTCGATGCCGCTGCCTTCCAGCTGCTGCTCGGCTTGGAGAAAATAGCGGGAATCTGTCCACAGTCCCGCCTTGTCGCTGGTGATCACCGCCGTGCCTGCCGAACCGGTGAAGCCTGATATCCATTCTCTTGATTTCCAGTACGGTGCTACGTACTCGCTTAGGTGCGGGTCGGTACTGGGGATAATGAAAGCGTCTATGCCTTCTCTTTTTAACAATGCCCGTAGAGCATCTATACGTTGATTGATTGTCTGAGCCATATTTTTATAAATGTAATTAAGTAGGCGTGTAAATGAGTTTATAATCTCTCCATTCTCTGCTTTCAAAGTTACACATTCTCTTTTAAAAATGTGCTATGCTTCACGGATTTTAGCGGATTGGCTCAATAAAAACATCTTTCCCTTTGCTCATTCGTTTGATAATTAGGAATCATGGGTAATTTTTTTGCAGAAAGTTTTGTGAATAAAGAAAGTATGTGTAATTTTGCCGCTCAATTTAATCGTGAGATTTTTAAACCATTAACATTTAATTAAAAGAAAATGATTGTAGTACCTGTAAAAGAAGGCGAAAACATTGAAAAAGCGCTGAAGAAATTCAAAAGAAAGTTTGAAAAAACTGGCACAGTTAAGGAATTGAGACGCAGACAACAATTTGATAAACCGTCTGTGACTAAAAGACTTAAGAAAGAACGTGCTGTTTACGTTCAACAACTTCAGCAAGTAGAAGATTAATAATTCGTAAATTCCTTTGAATTATTGAATTCTTTTTCATACATTCGTTGCATGATTTTAGATATGTAGCGATATGTTGTTGACAGATTCTTTTCTTGACTATCTTCTGCATGAGCGGAACTATTCCAAAGGTACGGTTGAGTACTATCGGGCAGATATTCTTGAACTGCAGAGGTTTGGAGAAGAAATGTTGGGAGACTTGACTCCATCGGATGTAGATGCGGAACTTGTTCGTGAATGGATTGCTTCCTTGATGGACAAAGGACTTGCTTCTAATACGATAAACCGAAAGCTGAGTTCTATCCGGACATACTATAAATTCCTTTTGAGGAGAGGCGAGGTCGCGGTAGATCCGTTGCGGAAAGTGACGGGGCCCAAGAAGAAAAAGCCGCTTCCGGTATTTCTGAGAGAGGGTGAGATGAATAGGTTGCTGGATGATATGGACTTTGGTGAAGGTTTTGAAGGGTGTCGCGACCATATGATTATTGAAATGTTTTATGCTACCGGCATGCGACTTTCAGAATTGATAGGGTTGGATGATAAGGATGTCGATTTTTCGGCTTCTCTCGTTAAAGTGACGGGAAAACGGAATAAACAACGTCTTATACCTTTCGATGAGGAGCTGGGACGCTCGATGCGAGAATATGTCAATGTGCGGAATGAAGCTGTCCCGGTTCGCTCGGATGCTTTTTTTGTCCGGAAGAATGGAAAAAGGCTTTACCGCAGTATCGTAGCATGCCTTGTGAAACGAAACCTTTCGAAGGTAGTGACTGTAAAAAAAAGAAGTCCCCACGTGCTGAGGCACACCTTTGCAACGGCTATGCTGAACAATGGTGCTGATTTAGGCTCGATAAAAGAACTCCTCGGACACGAGAGTCTGGCGACAACGGAAGTTTATACGCATACTACTTTTGAAGAGCTTAAAAAAGTGTATAATCAGGCTCATCCCCGAGCCTAAAGTAAAAAGGAGGTAAGTATGGAAGTAAGAATTCAATCGATTCACTTTGATGCGTCAGAGCAATTGCAGTCTTTCGTTCAAAAGAAAGTTGCTAAGTTGGAGAAATTTTACGACGATATAAAGAAAGTAGAGGTGTCATTAAAGGTAGTAAAACCAGAAACAGCCGAAAATAAAGAAGCCGGAGTGAAAGTATTGGTTCCCAATGGCGAGTTTTATGCAAACAAGGTTTGTGATACGTTTGAAGAAGCAGTGGATTTATGCCTGGAAGCTTTGGAAAAACAGCTGGTTAAGTACAAGGAAAAGCAACGGAGCAAATAATTTTCCGCTAAAATTTTGCGGGTAAAAAATAAATGCCTAAATTTGCAGCCGTTTCGCTCACACTATGAACGTTACGGTTGCATTTTTTAGCTTGCCTCTTTAGCTCAGTTGGCCAGAGCACGTGATTTGTAATCTCGGGGTCGTTGGTTCGAATCCGACAAGAGGCTCGTACCAGAGTGGCCAAATGGGGCAGACTGTAAATCTGCTGGCTTACGCCTTCGGTGGTTCGAATCCATCTTTGCCCACAACTCTTATTCTCCTTGCTGTTATAGCTCAGCGGTAGAGCACTTCCTTGGTAAGGAAGAGGTCCCGGGTTCAAGTCCCGGTAACAGCTCACAAAGATGTAAAAGCTGATTATTAATCAAATAAATAACAAGTAAAGCTATGGCTAAAGAGAAATTCGAACGTACCAAACCGCACGTAAACATTGGTACAATTGGTCACGTTGACCACGGTAAAACCACCCGACTACGTAAAGAACATGGTAACTGGTGCTGCTCAGATGGACGGTGCTATCATCGTAGTTGCTGCTACTGATGGTCCGATGCCTCAGACTCGTGAGCATATCTTGCTGGCTCGTCAGGTAAACGTACCGAGACTGGTTGTATTCATGAACAAGTGTGACATGGTAGACGACGCTGAAATGTTGGAACTCGTTGAAATGGAAATGCGTGAACTGCTTTCAGCCTACGAATTCGACGGCGACAACACTCCGTTCATTCAGGGTTCTGCTCTTGGTGCGTTGAATGGCGTTGAAAAGTGGGAAGAGAAGGTTATGGAGCTGATGGATGCTTGCGACACTTGGATTCCTCTGCCTCCGCGTGATATTGACAAACCGTTCTTGATGCCGGTTGAAGACGTATTCTCAATCACTGGTCGTGGTACTGTAGCTACTGGTCGTATCGAAGCTGGTGTTATCCATGTAGGTGACGAAGTTGAAATCCTCGGTTTGGGTGAAGACAAGAAGTCTGTTGTAACTGGTGTTGAAATGTTCCGCAAGTTGCTGGATCAAGGTGAAGCTGGTGACAACGTAGGTCTGTTGCTCCGTGGTATCGACAAGAACGAAATCAAACGTGGTATGGTTCTTTGTAAGCCCGGCCAGATTAAACCTCACTCTAAGTTCAAAGCTTCTATCTACGTTTTGAAGAAAGAAGAAGGTGGTCGTCACACTCCGTTCCACAACAAATACCGTCCTCAGTTCTATCTGCGTACTATGGACTGTACAGGTGAAATCACTCTTCCGGAAGGAACTGAAATGGTAATGCCTGGTGATAACGTAGAAATCACTGTAGAACTGATCTACCCGGGAGTAGCTCAGTTGGTAGAGCACCGGTCTCCAAAACCGGGTGTCGGGAGTTCGAGCCTCTCCTCCCGTGCTAATATTTTTGAAATGAAGAAGATTGTAGCTTATTTTAAAGAAACTTACGACGAACTTGTTCATAAAGTGTCGTGGCCTACGTATTCTGAACTTACTAACAGTGCAGTAGTTGTTTTATATGCTTCCCTACTAATTGCAGTGGTAGTATTTGCGATGGACTTCTGTTTCCAGCATCTGATGGAATTTGTTTATCCACATTAAAAGTAAGGAGAAATGTCTGAGATTGAAAAGAAATGGTACGTTTTGCGTGCTATTAGCGGAAAAGAAGCTAAGGTAAAGGAATACCTTGAAGCTGATATTAAAAACAGCGACCTTGGTGATTACGTATCTCAGGTATTGATTCCTACCGAAAAGGTATATCAGGTTCGCAATGGTAAGAAAATTGTGAAAGAGAGAAGTTATCTCCCTGGTTACGTTTTGGTGGAGGCTGCTCTGGTGGGTGAGGTTGCTCATCATCTGAGAAATACTCCTAATGTGATAGGGTTCTTGGGTGGTTCGGAAAAACCCGTACCTCTGAGACAGTCGGAAGTGAATCGTATACTTGGTACGGTCGACGAATTGCAGGAATCAGGTGAAGACTTGAGTATCCCGTATGTAGTCGGCGAGACTGTAAAGGTGAATTACGGTCCGTTCAGTGGATTCAGTGGAATCATTGAAGAAGTGAACACCGAGAAGAAGAAACTGAAGGTCATGGTCAAGATATTCGGACGGAAGACTCCGCTCGAATTGGGCTTTATGCAAGTTGAAAAAGAATAGTGCAGGTGTTACGCTGTAGTATTCTTCATTAATGTTTATATATATAAATCAATTAGAAAATGGCTAAAGAAGTTGCTGGACTAATCAAATTACAGATTAAAGGAGGCGCGGCAAATCCATCACCCCCAGTAGGACCTGCATTGGGTTCCAAGGGTATCAATATCATGGAGTTTTGCAAGCAATTCAACGCCAGAACCCAAGACAAAGCAGGAAAGATTCTTCCTGTGATTATCACTTACTACGCAGACAAGTCTTTCGATTTTGTAATCAAGACTCCTCCCGTGGCTATCCAGTTGTTGGAAGTGACGAAGCAAAAGAGTGGTTCTGCTGAGCCTAACCGTAAGAAAGTTGCCGAGATCACTTGGGAACAGGTTCGTACGATTGCTCAGGACAAAATGGTTGACTTGAACTGTTTCACTGTAGAAGCTGCCATGAAAATGGTTGCCGGTACAGCTAGAAGTATGGGTATCGCTGTAAAAGGGGAGTTCCCGGTTAATAATTAATAAACTTCAATTAGAATGGGTAAACTGACAAAAAATCAAAAGTTGGCTGCAGAAAAAATTGAAGCAGGGAAAGCATACTCTCTCAAGGAAGCTGCTCAGTTGGTAAAGGAAATCACTTATACCAAGTTTGACGCTTCTCTGGATATCGACGTACGTTTGGGCGTTGACCCGCGTAAGGCCAACCAGATGGTGAGAGGTGTTGTATCACTTCCTCACGGTACTGGTAAGGTTGTACGCGTTTTGGTGCTTTGTACACCAGATGCTGAAGCTGCTGCAAAAGAAGCCGGAGCTGACTATGTTGGTCTTGACGAATATATTGAAAAGATCAAAGGTGGATGGACTGATATTGATGTGATTATCACTATGCCGTCCATCATGGGTAAGATTGGTGCACTCGGTCGTGTGCTCGGTCCTCGTGGATTGATGCCTAACCCCAAGAGTGGCACTGTAACTATGGATGTTGCTAAAGCTGTAAGAGAAGTAAAACAAGGCAAAATCGACTTTAAGGTTGACAAGAGCGGTATTGTTCATACTTCTATCGGTAAAGTTTCATTTAGCGCTGAGCAAATTCGCGACAATGCGAAAGAATTCATCTCTACTTTGAATAAATTGAAACCGACTGCAGCCAAGGGTACATATATTAAGAGTATTTATCTTTCTAGCACGATGAGTGCGGGCATTAAGATTGACCCGAAAACAGTAGAAGAAATCTAATAAAACGGAGTAATAATGAGAAAGGAAGATAAAAGTACGATTATTGAGCAGATTGCTGCTACAGTGAAGGAATACGGTCACTTCTATTTGGTGGATACCACTGCCATGAATGCTGCTACAACCAGCATGTTGAGAAGAGAATGTTTCAAGGCTGACATCAAATTGATGGTAGTTAAGAATACATTGCTTCACAAGGCATTGGAGAGCCTGGAAGAAGACTTTTCTCCGCTTTATGGTTCTCTGAAAGGTACAACTGCCGTAATGTTCAGCAACGTTGCTAACGCTCCGGCCAAGTTGATTAAAGATAAGGCTAAGAACGGTATTCCCGGACTGAAGGCTGCATATGCAGAAGAAAGCTTCTATGTTGGTGCTGACCAGTTGGATGCTCTCGTAAGTATCAAGAGTAAGAATGAAGTTATTGCCGATATCGTTGCATTGCTGCAGTCACCGGCCAAGAATGTTATTTCTGCTCTGCAATCAGGTGGTAACACCCTCCACGGAGTTCTCAAGACTCTTGGTGAACGTCCCGAAGCGTAAATTTCGGAAAAAGAATTATATCAATTTATTTAGTATTTAAACAATTAAAAATCATACAAAAATGGCAGATTTGAAAGCTTTTGCAGAACAATTAGTTAACTTGACAGTAAAAGAAGTTAATGAACT
>PPYE01257358.1_pt1 | contig 15343 bp, 10 predicted proteins | sample 1559881 | NCBI WGS metagenome assembly PPYE01 (sample SAMN08240022, study PRJNA423297) | Human gut metagenome, whole genome shotgun sequencing project. | reverse complement strand
CTATCATACCGTGCCCATGGGTACCGTACTGACCCTGCCCGCCACAGGTTCCGAGATGAATAGCGGGGCCGTGATCTCCCGGAAAGAGACGCAAGAGAAATTCCCGTTCTACAGCAATTTCCCCGTGTTCTCGATCTTGGACCCGGAGACGACCTTCAGCCTCCCCCCGTATCAAGTGTCTTGCGGTATCGCCGATACCTTCGTCCACGTGATGGAGCAATATATGACTACGACCGACCAATCCCGCTTGATGGATCATTGGGCGGAAAGTATTTTAAGTACCTTGGTTGAGATCGCCCCGAAGATCAAGGAAGATCCGAGGAATTACGACCTGATGGCAGATTTCATGCTATCCGCCACGATGGGCTTGAACGGCTTTATCGCTATGGGCGTAACGCAGGACTGGGCTACCCATATGATCGGACACGAGCTAACCGCCCTTCACGGATTGACGCATGGAGCGACTCTAGCGATCGTCTTCCCCGGAACCTTACGCACCCTACGCAAGCAGAAAGAGGGCAAGATCCTGCAATACGGCGAACGGGTATGGGGTATCAATAGTGGAACGACAGAGGAACGGGTAAGCCAAGCCATCGAGAAGACTGAGCAATTTTTCCAAAGCCTCGGTTTATCTACCCGCCTCAGCCAAGAGAAGATTGGCGATACGACAATCACCGAGATCGAGAATCGCTTCAATGAACGAAACGCCGCCTTCGGGGAGGCGAAGAATGTAACGGGTAGCGTGGCACGGGAAATATTGGAGAGCTGTAAATAACGTACAACTTGTAGAGACGGGGCGTGCCCCGTCTCTACAAATAGGTATAGGTTTTATCTTAACAGGACTACTACTTGGATCGGACCATGCGCCCCGAATACCAAGGCTTGTTCAATATCAGCAGTCTTTGAGGGACCGGACATGAAGACTCCGTAATCATAATCCATAGTGGCAGTACGGCGGTAAGCCTCATTCATCGTATGAACCAATTGAGTCTTGTCCAACAAGATCACCAAAGCGTTCGAGATAAAGTACAGACCTTTATAACGTACCTGACGGGGTAACCAGACAGCGGCATTCTCCGCCACGCCGAAACTACCCTCCACCACAGATACCCTCATTCACATCCTCGCCGGGCTTTAACTCGATGGCCTTGCCACCCGCCCCGGCTAGCACTTCCGAGAACGTAGCCAACTTATCCGCATAGGTAATCGCCTCCAACGTAAGCTCAGGCATCTCGTGGCGTGTACCCGTATGATGACGGATACTCGCCAATATAGAATCTTTACTACTCATTATCTCACCTTATTATTCTTCCACATATCATTAAACGACTCCTTGGCGAAAGCCGGAAGCTCACGTCCCTTGCCCCAAGCGTTCAAGCCATTGTAGACCATGAAACGAGGCAAATGATTCACTACCGGAGCAAACTTCAACGCCGTATTGAACAATCCCGAACGTTCCATCAGGAACTTCATGCCGAAAGACATCACTTTCTTCTCCTTGCTCGCCTTACCGATCTTATCCAAATCTTGCCGCCAACGGTAAATCTGCTCGCCCAAGTCGATCTTTACCGGACAAACGTTCGAGCAAGAAAGACATAAGGAGCAAGCCGATACGTTATCCGAATATTCCTCCGGATTCCTCAGCATACCCAAGTTGATCCCGATCGGTCCCGGAATGAAATACGTATACGAATAGCCACCACTCCTGCGATATACCGGACAGGTATTCATGCACTCGCCACAACGGATACAATTCAACGTACGGATATGATCCGGTTTCGCCAAGATATCACTGCGCCCGTTATCCACGATAATGATATGGAACTCTTGTCCCTCGGGCGGACGGCGGTAATGAGAAGTATAAGACGTGATGGGTTGCCCCGTACCCGAACGAGCCAGCAAACGAGTGAATACGCCCAATGCCTCCAGATTCGGTACGATCTTCTCCATCCCCATCGTAGCGATATGCACCTTCGGGAAGGAGGTTCCCATATCGGCGTTTCCCTCATTGGTACAAACCACGATCTCGCCCGTAGAGGCGACGGCGAAGTTAGCGCCCGTCATCGCCACGTCGGCATGCAGGAATTTCTCACGCAGATTCTTACGGGCGGCATGCGTCAGGTAGGTAGGGTCGATATTCCCTTTCTCCGTTCCCATCTCACGCTCCATCATCTCGCTGATCTGCTCCCGTTTGATATGGATCGCCGGCATCACGATATGGCTCGGGGCCAAATGCATCAATTGCAAGATACGCTCACCCAAATCGCTCTCCACCACATCGATTCCTTTCGACATCAAGAACTCGTTCATATGGCATTCCTCCGTCAGCATCGATTTGCTCTTGATCAGGTTCCGGGCATCATGCTGGCGCAAGATCCGCAAGACGATCTCGTTATGCTCCTCGGCATCTTTCGCCCAATGCACGATAGCCCCGTTGGCGATCGCATTTTTCTCGAACTCCTCCAGAAGCGTGTCCAGATGGCTGTTGGAGTAAAGCTTGATCTCCGAGGCCAACTCTCTCAACCGCTCCCACTCGGGAAGCGAATGGCTCATCTTATCCCGTTTGGTACGTACCATCCAAAGCGTATGGTCGTGCCAAGCCTCATTCTCCTTATTCTCTAGGAAACGGGCCGCTGCTATAGCATGTTTCGTACTCATAATCCGGACGCTAATATTTGAACGATGTGAATAGTCTTGATCGGAAGTTTCTCCCGCTTGATAACCCCTTCCATATGCATCAGGCAAGAGCTATCCGCACCGGTGATATACTCGGCGCCGGTACTCATATGATCCTTTACCTTGTCTTGTCCCATGCAAGTAGAGACCTCAGGCTCCTCGATGGCGAACATACCGCCGAAACCGCAACATTCGTCCACCCGCTTCGGCTCGAACACCTCGATACCTTTCACCAAGGAAAGGAGATCACGTAACTTGGAATAGTACGGGATATTACGCTCGCTGGGCGACGAGAGATGCAACTCACGCACCCCGTGGCAACTATTATGGATACTCACCTTATGCGGGAAAACGGCCGGCAGGGATTCCGGTCTCACCACGTCGTGCAAGAACTCGCAGATATCATAAATCTTCTTACTGTTCATACAAACGTGATCCCGCTTTCCCAATATATGGGGATGGTTCTCTTTTACGAAGGCTACGCAACTGGCCGAGGGGCCTACCACGTAGTCATAGTTCTTAAACTGTTCCTCCATCCGGAGGGCCAAGCGAGCCGCCTCATCCTCGAAGCCGGCGTTCGCCATGGGTTGTCCGCAACAGGTCTGGTCTATCGGATAATCGACATCCACACCCACATGCTTCAACAATTTATACGAGGCGATACCCACTTCGGGATACACCGCGTTAATGTAACATGGGATAAATAATCCTACCTTCATACTAATTATATCTTTATATCCTTATATACGACACCGTATATAATTAACACCTAAAGACCCATCACAACTGCATATTTGCCCTAACCCGGCTCAACGTCTCGGGAGTCATCAACAAATAAGAGGCGATATGGGACAAGGGGGCACGCTGCACGATCTCAGGGTGTTCTTTCAATAAGCGGGCATAACGTTCATTAGCGGTCTCGAAACGAAGGAAGTCCGCCTTCCGTTGAGACAGGATCAGCGAATTCTCCAACAGGCGGCGATACATGACCTCGATCTCGTAATCCTCGGCGCACAATGCCAATAAAGGATCATGAGGAATGCCATACAGTACCGTATTCTCCAAGGCCTCCACCAACAGATTAGCAGGACGCTGGCGCAAGAAACTCTCGATGCAAATGAAGATGTTGTCCTCGCTGGCGAAATGCTCGGTCAGCTCTTTCTTATTCTTAAAGTAAAACTGGCGAACCATTCCCTTATAGACATAACCGAGTTGCGTACAAACCTCTCCTTCGCTCAAAAAGAGGGCGCCTTTTTTCAATTCTGTCCGGATTAAGATAGAGGCCAGTTTCTCAACGGCTTCCTCACGGAGTAGAATCGATTGCGCCGCAATCCTGCGAGCTATAAATATCGCTGTATCCATATTCATGGTTGTTTTTGTTTGTTTCCGCAAACTTACGAAATAAATACCACTTGATTTACGTCAAGCCCCCATTTATTTATATTCTTGCCAGCTCTTGATACAGATATCATCTACGCTCAAGGTACAGAAGGCTTGAATGAAAGCGCTGGCCAGACGGGCGTTGGTGATTAGCGGGATATTCAGGTCGATGGCGGCACGGCGGATCTTATAGCCGTTGTCAAGCTCGCCGGCGGAAAGGTCACGAGGGATATTCACGACCATATCGATCTGCTTCTCATGAAGCATCTTAAGCGCCTGCGGTTCTCCCTTCTCGCTCGGCCAGTACACCTTCGTACTCGGAATGCCATTCTCCGCCAAGAAACGGTGCGTACCTCCCGTAGCGAATAGGTTGTAGCCTTTCGTCGCCAACATCTTAGCGGCATCCAGCATGGCTACCTTCTGCTTCGGCGTACCGGTGGACAGGAGGATATTCTTCTCCGGAACCCGTTGCCCGACAGCGAGCATACTCGTCAACACCGCCTCGGATACATCGTCGCCCAGACAACCCACCTCGCCCGTGGAAGCCATATCGACCCCTAATACCGGATCGGCTTTCTGCAAGCGATTGAACGAGAATTGAGAGGCCTTGATACCCACATAATCCAAATCGAACTCATTCTTATTCGGTTTCTCTACCGGCAAGCCCAGCATGACACGGGTAGCCAACTCGATGAAGTTTATCTTCAGCACCTTGCTCACAAACGGGAAAGAACGGCTGGCACGAAGGTTACACTCGATCACCTTGATCTCATTGCCCTTCGCCAGATATTGGATATTGAACGGGCCGGAGATATTCAGCTCCTTAGCGATCTGCTTACTGATACGCTTGATACGACGAACCGTCTCCACATATAATTTCTGGGCCGGGAACTGAATCGTAGCGTCGCCGGAATGAACCCCGGCAAACTCGATATGCTCGCTAATGGCATACATCACGATCTCGCCATGATCGGCCACGGCATCCATCTCCACCTCTTTCGCATGCTCGATGAACTGGCTTACCACCACCGGATGCTTTTGGCTGACGTTGGCGGCCAATTTCAAGAAACGCTCCAACTCCTCTTGATTCGAGCAGACATTCATGGCGGCGCCACTCAACACGTAACTCGGGCGAACCAATACGGGGAAGCCTACCTCCGCCACGAAACCATTGATATCCTCCATGGAAGAAAGCTCTTTCCAGCGGGGCTGATCCACGCCGATACGATCCAACATGGCGGAGAACTTCTCACGGTCCTCGGCATTATCAATGCTCTTGGCGGATGTCCCCAAGATATTCACATGCTGCTCGTCCAGACGCATCGCCAAGTTATTCGGGATCTGGCCGCCGGTGGAGACGATCACGCCGTGGGGGTTCTCCAGCTCAAGGATATCCATCACACGCTCGAAGGTAAGCTCGTCGAAATAAAGGCGGTCGCACATATCATAGTCGGTAGATACCGTCTCGGGATTGTAGTTGATCATCACGGAACGGTAGCCCTCCTTACGGATCGTATTCAAGGCCTGCACGCCACACCAGTCGAACTCCACCGAACTACCGATGCGGTAAGCGCCGGAACCCAGCACGACAATCGAGCGATGATCGCCCAAATACGTCACGTCGTTTTCCGTACCGCTATACGTCAGGTACAGGTAATTCGTCTGCGCCGGATACTCGGCGGCCAAGGTATCGATCTGTTTCACCACCGGAAGAATGCCATGCTCCTTACGGAACTGACGAACCAACATCATACCCTTCTCCACATCCCCGTCGAGACCGATCGCCCGTGCGATCTGGAAATCAGAGAAACCTTGTATCTTCGCCCGGCGGATCAACTCCGGATTGATGCGCCAACGTTGGATCCCCTTCATATCGAAAGCGTGAAGCTCCTTGGAGGTCTGCATGATTCCATATAGTTTCTGTAGGAACCATCGGTCTATCTTGGTAAGCTCATGAATCTGGTCTACCGTATAACCGGCTCGGAATGCCTTCGAGATAATGAAGATACGGCGGTCGGTAGGCTCATGCAAAGCCTTATCGATATCCTCGATCACCAACTCCTTATTCTCCACGAAACCGTGCATACCCTGCCCGATCATACGCAAGCCCTTCTGGATAGCCTCCTCGAAAGTACGTCCGATCGCCATCACCTCGCCAACCGACTTCATGCTGGAACCCAACTCACGAGCCACGCCGTGGAACTTACCCAAGTCCCAGCGAGGGATCTTACATACCACGTAATCGAGAGCCGGCTCAAAGAAAGCGCTAGTCGTTTTCGTCACGGAGTTTTTCAAGTCGAACAAACCGTAGCCCAAGCCTAATTTAGCGGCCACGAAAGCCAACGGATAACCGGTCGCCTTAGAAGCCAAGGCCGAAGAGCGGCTCAAGCGGGCGTTCACCTCGATCACCCGGTAATCCTCACTCTCCGGATCGTAAGCGTATTGCACGTTACACTCGCCCACGATACCGATATGGCGGATGATACGGATCGCCAACTCACGTAATTTATGATAATCCGTATTACTCAAAGTCTGCGAGGGGGCAATCACGATAGACTCTCCCGTATGGATTCCCAGCGGGTCGAAATTCTCCATGTTACATACCGTGATGCAGTTATCGAAGCGGTCGCGCACCACCTCGTACTCTACCTCTTTCCAGCCCTTCAAGCTTTTCTCCACCAATACTTGCGGAGAGAAAGAGAAAGCCTTCTCTACCAACACGTCCAATTCTTCCTCATTGTCGCAGAAACCGGAACCCAAGCCCCCCAGTGCATAAGCGGCACGGACGATGACCGGATACCCCAGCTCGGCGGCCGCACGGCGAGCGTCAGCGGCGTTCTCCACGGCCTCGCTCTTGATCGTCTTCACGTCGATCTCATCCAGCTTGCGTACGAACAACTCCCGATCCTCGGTATCCATGATAGCCTGCACCGGGGTACCCAATACCTTCACGCCATACTTCTCCAGCACGCCGCTTTGGTAAAGAGCCACGCCACAATTCAACGCCGTCTGCCCGCCGAAAGCGAGCAAGATACCTTCCGGACGTTCCTTCTCGATCACCTTTTCCACAAAAAAAGGAGTAACGGGCAGGAAATAAACCGTGTCCGCAACTCCTTCCGATGTCTGTACCGTAGCGATATTCGGATTGATCAATACCGTTTGAATCCCCTCTTCCTTAATCGCCTTCAGGGCTTGGCTGCCTGAATAATCGAACTCGCCCGCCTCACCAATCTTCAAGGCTCCGGAACCGAGTATCAGGACTTTCTTTATATCTTCTTTCATTGCTTTACTTTTTTTAACGTTCTCTTTTAGGGTAAGCCTAAACACCCGTTTAGGGTAGACCTAAACACTCATTTAGGGTTGCCCTAATCCCTCGTTTAGGGTGGGCGTAAATCCCCGGCTACAACAATTCCGTGAATTTATCAAACATGAACTCCGTATCCAGCGGCCCGCTGCAAGCCTCGGGATGGAACTGAGAGGAGAAGAAAGGCTTCGTCTTATGCTTGATACCCTCGTTCGTCCCGTCATTCATATTGATGAACAGCGGTTCCCACTCCTCACCCAGCGTATCGTTATCCACGGCGTAACCATGGTTCTGCGAGGTGATGAAGCATTTCTCCGTGCCTACCATACGTACCGGCTGGTTATGGCTACGATGACCGTACTTCAATTTATAGATAGAAGCGCCGCCGGCTTTCGCCAACAACTGGTTACCCATGCAAATACCGCAAATCGGCTTATCCCCGGAAAGCGCCTTACGGATATTCCGCACGGCGGCATCGCAGGTATCCGGATCGCCCGGGCCGTTGCTGATAAACAAGCCATCGTATTCCAGCTGATTGAAGTCGTAGTCCCAAGGCACACGGATCACCGCCACGTTACGCCTCAACAGGCAACGGATGATGTTATGTTTCACGCCGCAGTCCAAAAGCACGACGCGCTTTAGGAATTGAGAATTGAGAATCGAGAATCGAGAATCGGAGGCTTCCGATAAAGAACAGGTCTGGCTCGTACCATCGGGCAGGTAACAAATAATCTCCTTGCACGATACCCGATCCACATAGTTCACATGCTCATAATCCTCGATCTTCAATTCTCCATTTCCAATTTCGTTATCGGCATCGCCGATAACGACGCGTCCCATCATCACGCCATGCTCACGCAATTTCTTAGTCAACGCACGCGTATCGATACCGTATATGCCCGGGATCTTCTCCTCCTTCAACCAGTCGCCCAAACTGCACTCGGCGTTCCAGTGGCTATACTCATGGCTGTAATCGCTAACGATAATCGCCTCGGCATGGATCTTCTCGCTCTCCATAAACGTAGCGATCCCGTTCGGCTCGAACGTACAAGGTGGGACACCGTAGTTACCAACGAGCGGATAAGTCAACACCATCAACTGGCCTGCGTACGAAGGGTCCGTCAAGCTCTCCGGATATCCGGTCATAGCGGTATTGAACACGACCTCGCCGGCCACCGGTCTCTCATAGCCGAAAGAGTAGCCACGGAAGACGGTACCGTCGTCTAACATCAAAGTTGCTGTTCTGTTTGTCTGCATAGAATCTGTATGTTGTGTCATTTCACTAAATATTCTTCTTCCATATAGTGAATAAAAGCCTCGTTCACTAACCGAGTTCCGCCCGGTGTCGGGTAATCGCCGGAGAAATACCAGTCACCCGGATGCTCCGGACAAGAGGCATGCAAGCCCTCCAAAGTCTGGTAGACGATCTCTACTTTCGCCTGTGTCCCGGCCGGTGTAAGCAACTCCACCATCTTAACGGATATCTCCTCGTCCGTAAACGGGGCGTATATCTCCTTTACATAATTCACCAACGGACCATCCGCCGCTGTTTGTTGTCGCTTCGCCTTTTGATAAGCGTCCAAGATCACGTATTCCATCCCCCGGTCACGTAACAGGGCCACCGCAGCCTTAAAAGCGATAAACTCGTTCATCCGGGACATATCGATACCGTAATAATCCGGGTAACGTACCTGCGGAGAAGAACTTACGATCACGATTTTCTTCGGATGCAGGCGATCCAAGATACCGATAATACTCTGGCGTAAGGTAGTACCCCGCACGATGCTATCATCTATCACAACCAGATTATCGATAAAAGGTTCAATACTTCCGTAAGTAATATCATATACGTGCGCCGCCAGATCATTGCGGCTATTGCCCTCAGCGATAAATGTACGTAATTTTATATCTTTTATAGCTACTTTCTCCGAGCGGACTCGCATGGAAAGGATTTGCTCCAGTTCCTCTTCCCTGAGCAGGTGACTACGGTCGGCGATCCATTCTTTTTTCAGCTTATTCAAATAGTTGTTCAACCCCTCCTGCATCCCGAAATAAGCGACCTCGGCCGTATTCGGGATAAAAGAGAAGACGGTATGATTCAAATCATAATCCACCGCTTTCAAGATCGGATGCACGAGATTATCTCCCAAACGTTTCCTTTCCCTGTAGATATCCACGTCGCTACCCCGTGAGAAGTAGATACGCTCGAAGGAACAAGCCTTATTTTCCTTCGGCTCCACGATCTGGGAGATATGCCACTCGCCTTTCTTGTTGACGAGTATCGCCTCTCCCCGATTCAACTCCCGGATATCCTCTACCTGCACGTTCATCACGGTTTGTATAACCGGACGCTCGGACGCCAACACGATAATCTCATCATCCGCATAATAGAAGGCCGGACGGATTCCCCACGGGTCCCGTACGCTGAACGACTCGCCACTACCGGTGATACCGCAAATCACGAAACCACCATCCCAGCCCGGGGTACAGCGTTTCAGCACGTTCGACAAATCGATTTGATCCTCGATGGCATGCGTGATATCCATCCCTCTCAATCCTTCCGCCTCACACTTTTGGTACAGGCGCTCCACTTCCCGGTCCAGCCGGTGTCCCAGCTGCTCCAGCATGATATACGTATCGGAATATTTCCGGGGATGCTGACCGATCGCCGTGATCTCCTCGAATACTTCATGAACATTTGTCAGGTTGAAATTTCCGCAAACGGCAAGGTTCTTTGCACGCCAGTTATTGCGTCGTAAAAAAGGATGGATATAAGAGATTCCGGATTTTCCGGTGGTACTGTAACGGAGGTGGCCCATATAAAGCTCTCCGGCGAAAGGTAGGTTGGCTTTGGCGAATAGCGGATCGTTGAGTTGCTCGGGGGTTAAATCCTTGTAGTGTTCGTGAACTGCGGCAAATATCTCGGTAATAGCTCCGGTCCCGACGGCCCGTTCACGGAACATATATTCCTCTCCGGCATTTGCCTCTAACTTCACGCAGGCTAAGCCCGCTCCTTCCTGCCCCCTGTTATGCTGCTTTTCCATCAGCAAATAGAGCTTGTTCAGTCCATACATCCAACTACCGTACTTCTCGTGATAATACTCCAAGGGTTTCAGTAACCGGACCATGGCAACACCACACTCGTGCTTCAATACTTCCATTGTCGAATCAACTTTTTGATTTTGCCGCAAAGATACAGACAATCCCTAACATATTGTTTAAACAAACATAAAAGAATTGACACTTTCACGGAAAAAATGTTTTTATCGGACGTTTGGTTAACAAAGCTTACATTTTATAAGCAAAAGGGAGGGTTTTATTTTCAATCCATAAGCCACTCATTTCCCTCTTGAAAGAGGCCTTTCAAAGATATCCATCCGAGAACCGTAATATTTCCGTAACAGAAAGAAAAACACCAATATTCTTTCTGGCACAGAAACATTCTTGCATAAATTCTTTCTATCATAGAAATAATTCGGTAATTTTGTGCGTAAATATAATTTCCATAGAATGAATACAAATATACTCCAAACACTGGTAACGGCCATGCAACGCCGATTAGCGGCTCTTCCGCAGAGATTGCGACCATTTACCACGGAGTTTGATGAGCTCCCTAAAAACCTGATGCTAACCGGTGCCAGAGGATGTGGCAAATCTACATTTCTACTCCATCATTCACAAGGCAGGCGCTTATTATACTTTTCTGCTGATAATCCGAAGATTATTGGCGAACCGCTCTATGACTTAGTTAGTAGCGTATTCATGCTTGGTTATGAAGGTGTTATTATCGACGAGATTCACTACGCATCAAACTGGAGCATACATCTGAAGGCCTTGTATGATGACTATCCAGGAAAAATCATCTGGATTTCAGATTCCTCATCGTTAGTACTTCGTGATGGCAAAGCCGACTTGTCCAGACGTTATGTAGCGATACAGATGCCTTTAATGTCGTTCAGAGAATTTCTATATCTTGAAACTGGCCAAATATACCCCAAGTACAAACTGGGAGACACAATACTACCTACACAACCAGATGCGGAGCTGTTGAACCATTTCCTCAATTATCGTAGTTACGGTACACGTCCTTTCTACCAAGAGAAAGATTTCGAAGCACGTTACATGGCTATCATCGACAAAATTCTCAATAACGATATACCGTTCTTCCTGCCTAGCATTTCCGAAAACAACCTACGTGTGATGCGAGCCATTATCGGCACACTGGCAAACTCCTCAATACCTCGTGTACAAGTCACCTCCTTATGCTCCGACTGGGGAATAGGAGCGGAAAAACTCTATCAACTACTCTTTGTGATGGAAAGTGTAGATCTATTGAAAATAGTAAAGTACCCCAATGACACGAAAGCCCGTAGCACTGGCGCAAAAATGTTGTTCGCAGACCCATGCGCTTATAAGGTTTTGAATGCAGACCAAGGAACGGAACGTGAAGCCTACACTGTCCACTGCTTTTCTAGGGCAGGTTACGAGATAAACGCCATGAAAGACGAGAAGAAAGGTGATTATGTGATTACAAAAGACCATGTATCACAAACCCTAGAAGTTGGAGGAAAAAACAAAAATCCTAAAGAAGCGGACTATGTCTTGAGAGACAACACCGACTACCCTGTAGGCAACGCCATTCCATTCTGGCTCATGGGTATGATGTGGTAGTATTATAGTCATCACCTAAAAAAAATAATCACCCCAGCCATTCGTCTCCCCCCTTCAAAAAGGAAATGAATGTCCAAGGTGATTATTTTTAAATATATCAGAAAGCAGGAAAATCCCTATCTTCCCCACTCCTTTATCATCTGCTCATTCTGCAAACGACAAATCAATAGTTGCCCATTCTTTTCAGCTACGATATAATCCTTAAGTCCTTCAATCACAACTTTGCGCTCATCCGAGATGTGCACAACACATCCAGCACAATCGATCATCCGTACCTCTGACCCCACGGCTGAATTCCCATCCATATCTTGAGGTAACAAGGAATGTAGTGATCCCCAGCTACCCAAATCACTCCAGCCAAACTCAGCAGACAGCATATAAACCTCTTTAGCTTTCTCCATCACCGCATAATCTATCGAGATTTTTTCGCAAGTAGGGAATAGTTCTCCTATTACTCTTTTCTCATCATCCGTATAAAAGCTTAAACTCATATTGTCCATCACTCTCGCCAGTTCCGGTGTATATTTACGGATAGCCTCCATAATCATGTCTACATGCCACACAAAGATACCCGCATTCCAAAAATAATGACCGTCAGCCAAGTAATCTTCTGCCACCTTTCGGTTGGGCTTTTCCTTAAATGCCTCAACCTTTACGACCTCATTCTTTATAGAGGAAGAAAATGTTTTTATATATCCATATCCAGTTTCTGGTCTTGAAGGTTTGACTCCTATCGTCACGATCGCCTTCCGCTCTTGCGTGAATGAAAGAGCCTGCGCAATCACCTTTCGAAACCCAATCACATCGATCACCAAGGCATCTGAAGGTGTTACGACGATATTGGCATTAGGGAACCTACACTTGATCTTCCAGCAGGCATAAGCGATACAAGGAGCCGTGTTACGAGCCTCCGGCTCAGCAAGAATATTATCTAGCGGTATTTCCGGTAATTGTTGCTGAACGATCCCCACATACTGTTCACTTGTCACCACCCAAAAATTACTCAAGGGACACAATGAGGAAAAACGTTCCACGGCAAGTTGAATCAATGATTTCCCTACACCCATCACATCAATAAATTGCTTAGGATAATCAGGCGTGCTCATCGGCCAAAATCGAGAACCAATACCTCCGGCCATGATGACGATATGTGTGTTGTTTGTTTGCATATATATTTAAAGAATTAATTTCAGCGACCAAATACGAATGTCATCGCAAAAGATTTACCTATCTTTACATAAAGATAATTCATAAATACTAATATAATCAATGACAGTATCGGAGTTAATACTAAATCAGTAAAGTATTTATCAAGATTATCTAAATCCAGAAAAACACCTAAAACAGTTTCAAGAAAGAAATACTGAAAGACATAGATATACAAAGTATTTTTACCCATATAAGAAATATATCTACCCAACTTAGAAGATTGAAAGAGACTAGACCTCATTTTAAACAAACAAAACAGAAACACTGAACCACAAAGGCCAATTATTATTTTATAAAATAAGACACTAAAATAATGCGTTAAAGAAGAAGAAGTATCAAATAAAACAAAAGGACCTAAATGTTCATAATATATTTTAAGATACTCATTATTCCAAAAACAAAACAGAAACAAAAATACGGTGGCTGATAAAAACGAAACAAGACGAATCTTACGATAGACTAATCTTTCAAATTCACGAAGGAACGTACCAAATAAAAAGCAAATGTACATTTCATTAAATTTATAATAGACGACAAACAGACTCAGTACTATTGTAAAAAATAGAACATACACATTCTTATATTTTGCATATGGATAATAAAACACAAAGCACAAGAATATAGATTTCAAAAACCATAAACAATAAAAATATTTACCTAAAAGACTACCTCCATATATATATATATATATATACGAACATAAAAAACCATAAATTATACAAGGAAATATCAATTGAATAAATTTCTTTTTTAGAAACTTCCCAAAAGAATACTTTGCAATATTGCCCGCAAAGAAACCTGATATCATCATAAACAAAGGCATATGAAAAGAATAGATACCTATATGTATATCATTTTCAAGGTAATCCGTAACACCATATTGAATAACGTGTCCCCAAATCACTAAAAACATCGCAAAGCATTTAAGAGCATCCAACCATAATATACGATTCAAACTAACAGGATCTTGCTTAATACACTCCATACAACTAATATTTTTATTTTATATACTTCATAAAACCCTTATAAGCAAAAATCAGCATAAAGTAAATAGAGGGGATCCATTTCACACCCTCTACCTTCCGGAGTACGAACCACTGTTGGGCGAACATCTTCCATTTATTTCCTGAACGAGAATTCACAGCCTCACGATACAATGCATGTATCTTACCCGTGTTATAAGCCTTTACCCCTTTACGCAAAATCTCTAGCCAAAAGGCGTAATCTTCTTTGGGAATCGATCGGAAGCGAGTCTGCTCGATTAACTCCCTATGCAACAATACTGTCAAGCAGGGAATCTCATTACTCTCTAGTATATCCCAATAAGTAGATACACTCCTAACCCGAATCCACCGATCAGCCCTAGCTCCATTCCACGACATCTTCTCGTAGTCTGAATAAACAAAGTTATAAGAATAAGCCTCCATGAACGCCACCTGCTCTTCTAGTTTATTAGGAAACCAAGCATCGTCACTATCCAAGAAGGCGATATATTCGCCCTGTGCTTGTTGAAGTCCAATATTCCTTGGCAGCGACGGACTGCCCGACGGATTCTCCGTCCTCAAATACCGAATTCTTGTGTCACGTTCCACATACGTTTGAATAATTTCAGCTGATCGGTCTGTCGAGCAATCATCTACGATCAACATCTCCCAATAAGGATAAGTTTGAGATAAGACAGATTCAATCGTTTGGGTAATAAAAGGAGAAGCATTATAACAAGGAGTTATAATAGATATAAGGGGGTTCATAAAATAAAAGTTTAGTAAGCACTTTATTTAGCCCATATGAGGCACTTGTTTGTGCCCCAAACTGAGTTTAATCATAAGAAAGTATATCTTATCTAATTATCTGTAATTTAAAAATTTACAAATAGGCACATTTACATCGATTCACCGCTCAGTCGCAAAATTAACGCCAAACCTACTCAAAATACTTTTTAGCGTTCTCCGTTGCCTAGGTGATATTTTCCACTGAAGCCAATTAGTCATATCAATCTTTATCTGTTGAGAGAGAGGAACAACGCCTCTACCAGAATCTATATACAAGCTCAATCTACTCAAATTTTCAACAGCATGCCTAATCCATTTACCTTTATATACT
>PPYE01320813.1_pt1 | contig 15344 bp, 16 predicted proteins | sample 1559881 | NCBI WGS metagenome assembly PPYE01 (sample SAMN08240022, study PRJNA423297) | Human gut metagenome, whole genome shotgun sequencing project. | reverse complement strand
CATCCGGGCAGGCAGAGAAGGCGGAGGCGTTCCGCCAAGCCGGCGCGGACCAGCGCGGCGCCGAGCTGGCGCAGACAGAAGCCGAGGTGCGGGAGGCGGTGGAACTGCACGTCTACTGCGATATGTGCCTGAGCGATATTCAATCTACCTGCCGCTGAAGAGGGATCAAGCTCGGGAAGAGCCGGAGCCGGATGGAGGCGGCCCTAATCGAGGCCCTCGTGAAAGAGCGCATGGAAAAACTGTAAAACTGCTTCCCGCGGAGCCGCCCTGCTGGGCAGGGCGGTCCCCGGGAAGCGGGACGGCGGCGCGGGCGGCGGAGACCCGCCTGGGCCTTCTGGCCGACAGCCGTATGCGCAAGGGAAAAATCATGTGCCACGCTCTGTTTGACGCGCTGTGGAGGGGCAAGCCGAAGGCGCGCCGGAAGCGGGACGCCCTCTATGAATGGCTGGCCGGACAGATGGGGCTCCCCCTTGCGGACTGCCATTTTGGGTACTTTGACCTTCAGCAGCTGCGTCAGGCGTACCGGCTGCTCTCAGATGTCCAGGGGCTTCCCATGCGGTATGATAACCGTGGGCGCATTTTCTTTGAAGAGCGCCGCTCAGCCTGACAGACAAAGGCATAGCAATGGTTCCGACCGGTCACTCCGCTGAAGCCGGAAGGCCAGGGAATATCCTGGAAAGGGTATGCGGCCGCTTGCTAAATCCCTGAAAATCCGGTACACTGACTATAGTGAAAGAACGGAAACTGGACCTGTGCGCCGGGAAAGCGGTTTTGGTCCCGAGGCCGGAGCTGTATGTGGTCTATACCAATCGGCGGGAAACGCCTGATACACTACCGCTGTCCGGGCTCTTTGAAAGTGCTCCAGAGGATGGCAGGGTGCAGCACATGGAGCTGGCCGTCCAGATCCTGCGGGACGATGGAAGCGGCGGCGGCATCGATCAATACGTTCGTTTCTGCCAGATTTCCGACGAGATGCGTGGAAGGCATGGTGCGACGCTGAAGGCTGTTCAGGAAACCCTGCGTGAGTGTGTCCGCCAAAACATACTGGCGCCATTTCTGCTGACGCGGGAAAAGGAGGTTTCTGACATTATGATCTCGCTCTTTAACCAGGAAGAAATTCAAGCCATCCACGACTACAATGTTGCCAAACAGGCGCAGGAAACCGCTCTGAAGCAGACTGTACTGCTCATGCGGGATCTTGGCGTGGCCAGAGAGGAAGCCGTGCGCCAGCTCGCGAAGCGGTATGACCTTCTCCAGAACGATGCGGAGACGGCGGTACGCCAGTATTGGACTATCTGAAGCTGGGCCGCATATGTTCCAACCGACTCTTGAGGGGAGGGGAGAGATAGGCAGCCCGTTTCCTTCGCCGGTCAAAATCTGCGGTGAGTGTTAATGCGCCGCAGAGCCGGTTATTCCATCATAAACAAAAAAGGATGTGAGAGTGACTGCTCTCACATCCTTTTTTGCTGCCTGCGGCGCAGGGACTATTCCCAGTTCAGAGGGGGGACTGGGGGCGCTACGCCGCCCTTAGAAGAGAGATACGTTCCCCCGCACTTTCACAAGGATTACTCACGCGGAGGCTCATGGCGCCATTCCGTTCACAAAGGTTACTTCGGCGAGCCAGGTACCACACAGGTGTATCAATCCTGAACGGCTCCTTAAAAGACAGATCACGTCCCTCATACGGAGGGAAGTACGTCCCCCGGACTCCATCGCCCGGGTGAGCTTTACCAGCTCTTTTATAAGATACCATAATAGTTTGTGGGCGTCAATATTATCCCGCTTTTCCTGTGCTATGGGAAAGAGGGACAAAAACCGTGAAAAACCAGCAGCACGGCATCGGATGCCGCGAAATTTTGTCCCGGCGCTTGTGAGGGACAGACGCCGATGGTATAATAAAATCAAGAAAATAGGGCATGTGGTGCGAAAGGAGTGACGGATTATGAAACCAAAGCTGTTGGCGGTATCGGCTACGGATACGGTGCCCGCTATCCTGTGCGTTGCGGCAACTGGCTCCGATCCAGCGCAGGGCTCAGATACCAGCGTTGCGGCGGCGATGCTTTCAAGCAAATTGTTTTTCGACGGTGCGGGCACACATCGTCCACTTCCTGAAAGAAAAGCCGGGCACATCTCTGTGCTGTCCGGGGGCAGCAGCGCAGACGGCGCAGGAGTGGCCGGGACCGTGGACTATCGTAACGGTCAAGCATGGAAGAAGTTCCGCCTCTCTGGCGGCATCGCCTCTTTCGCCAGACAATGGAGTACGGGAATACAGCTCAGGCGTCGGCCGAAGCGCTGCAGAGCAGCGCAATGTGAAGGTCGGCAGGGAGCCATGGTATGCCTGCGCCCGAAGCGCCGGGGACTGCTTCATCCGCTGTCGGTCCAGGGCGTCCATGCGTATGGCCGGCCTATGGCTCTATAAAAGTTCCCCAGTTTTATATGCTCAATCTATGAAAAGATGTGGGCCCGTTTTGCGGGTCTACATCTTTTGCTTTGTCTGCTTTTATGCCTATCATCTAAAATAAGTAAGATACCAGATAACGGCCCCGGAGCCTGCGGACTCTCTGCCCAAAGTACCATGTCTTGCGCGGTCATGGCTTTTCCCATGCAGCCAAAAGCCAGGCTGGTATCCACCGCTTGGAAATCAGGATTCCGCCTTCGGTACAGAAAGCGCCAACATTGGTGAATACTGCTTCCGGCACCTCCTCAGGAATGAGCTGGCGGTAAATGTAATCGCACACAGCGTTCTCAAGGAAGAGCACCTCAAGCCCGGTCTCCGGGATCAGGCGGTAGCTGCGCCGCTGTCCCACATGGCAACTGTGTACGCTGTAAAGAAGCAGTTTTTCTCCAGAGCGTTTGAGCCGCCCCAGCGTCTCCATTGCCAGCAGGCCAAAGGGACTATATGGGTCTGCCACATACTCCGTAAAACCGCGCTGTTTCCCCCAGTGGTAGTTCCGCAGGATCGCTCTCCGGTACCACCAGGCGTTCAGAAAATTGCAGCGTCTCCTGCGCCCTGAAATAAACAGCATGGTCCTCCTGGGCTCCAGAGCTGGCTTCTGTTCTTTCTGCTCCTCTTCATCCATGAAAATGATGTCCTCAATCAGTTTGACTTCAGCACCGCTCACAGATTCCTCCGGTACGAGTGACTGCTCAAATTCCTCTATCTGCTTGTCCGCGCAGAGCTTCCATTTCAGGTCTTTGAAAAAGCAGGCAATATAAAACTTTAACCGTTGATACTGATTCATTGTTCCCCCATTCAGATGCAGGGAGACGCCGCATACCGGGCGCTGTGCCAGGCTGAGCCAATCCCCTGATGAGATCCGCCGCAGTTGTGTAGCTGCAGAGTGTGTAAGCCGCCGGGCGTGGCGCGGCCGCCATATTGACCGGGGTGGCCGGGATATTGACCTACCAATTCCTGCCGAGTTCCGCTATTCTTATCAATCGGAGGTGATTTTTGTGGAACTGTCGAAAAAGCTGTCGAAGAACATGAAAACGCTCCGTGGGAGTAAATCACAAGCCGCGTTTTCCAAAGAGATCGGCATCGCAAAGGCGACCGTCAATTCCATCGAAACTCAGCGCGCCTCCATACGTCTTGATACGTTGGAAGTTATCTGCCTCCACCTCGGCATTCCCCCTCAGAGCCTCCTGTCCGATGAGATGGATTGCATGGAGAGCGGTATGCTGGAGTACCTGCTCGGGCGGACCGAGTGGTATTTGAAGCTCTCTCCGGAGGACCAACAGGCATACATACAGTGGCTCCGGCATACCGCCGACCTGTTTGAACGTCTCATTGGACAAAATAAGGAACGGAAGGAATGATCGTTATGGACTACCACGCCATTTTGCTCCAGCTTGGGATTACACCAAATTATAAGGGCTACCACCAGATGCTCACCGCCCTTGAGATCGTCGAGGCCAACCCGGAGGCGCTGACGATGGTGACTAAGTGGCTCTACCCGGCCGTAGCGAAACGGCACCAGACAAATTGGAAACAAGTAGAACGAAATTTAAGAATAGCTGTTAGAACTGCTTGGGGTACTAATCGGGATTTCTTGCAGAAGCTTTCTCCACTTCCGGTGAAAAAGCGGCCGACAGTATCTCAATTCATATCGATCCTGTGGAAAACAGATACTTAACAGGATTGACCCTATACGGAATTATCTTAACCGTGCTAAAACGATTCTTTAACAAAAAACCGACAGTTTAGGGGTGCCTTTTTTATATATTACTGTGACTATGAAATTTTTATCCCCTATATAACATTCTATCATGTCTTTTAGCTTTACTAATCCCAATTCAGCAGACTCTTTTCGTGCATATAATCTTAAAGGAGGTTTTGTGATAAAGTCACCGTCATTAAAGAGTTCGCGGGAAAATTGTACAATATAACCTTGCAGAGTATCTAAAACAGTATTTTCTGACAATGGCATTCTTATAATTTCTGCTAGTTTTGAAATTGAATGTTTGATTTTGCCTTCACAGATCAATTTATCTAATTCACACTTTACTTCTGAAAAAGTCCTCACTTTTTCAGCATCCCAAAAACCGCAATGTGCATTCACAAAAATATTGGATGGAATTGAAATGGTAACCTGAAAAGAAAATGTGACTTCCCCCATCAAAATGGCTTGAATATATTTCAAGTCATCTTCGGTGCTAGGATATATATCTTCTGCATCATTTTCCTCTATGTGGAACTTTGACACTGTTTTCAAAAACGGATATAAAACAATTTTTTTATTCTCTATATATCCGCCTTTCAGTAGATCATAAAAAGCTTTTTCACCCCACATCCCTAGTTCGTTTTTAGTCAGTTCACCACGAAAATACTTATTTAGCTGGTCTGAAAATTCAAATAAACCAAATTCCATTTTTGTGATTCTCCTTATCCAAATCCCAAATATGATAATCATTGTTTCACCATAAGATCAATGGGGATAAAATACTTCAATACCTTCACCATGATAAAAATAGTTTGTTCCGTCTGTCCAGTAATTTCTTTGATAAATTGTTCCATCAGGCGAAGCCCATTTTTCCACAACTTTTACCCACTTTTTGGGGTTAAATCCATTCTCACGCAAAAATTCAATGAAGGATTTGCTTTTAACTGGTAACTCTTCAGGCGCCTCAACTTCAATCCAGTCATCAGGGACTTCCTGTAATCCCTCTTTATAGTAATTCTCCTTCTCTCCTTCATCTGCGAAATGTCCTGACCCTGGGTTCGAGTTCCCCGATGCTGCTTGGATTATTCCCTTCAAAATCTCGTTGGCTGCGACACCGGTAATTAAAATCCCGCCACCTTCAAGAATTGTTTGCCCGGATATTGCTGCACCGCCCAGTACCCCGAGCCCTCCAGATGCTCCTGCCAGCCCGGGCAGCAAGGGGGGGACCATGAAAGTGCTAGCAGCAAAATCTGCAATGGCGCCACCAATAGTTTGAAGGCCAGCAGGTATATATGGTATCGTCGCCACGGCAGCACCAACTACTGCACCAGTTAGAATTGTTTTTGCCGCCTCAAATCCATCTCTAACATTCCCGGAATTATTGTCGGCCACAGAAATGGCCACCGTTGCAACAGCAGCACCAATTGCTGCGCCAATAAAAATCGGTGCAACAGCCGGGAAAGCAATCGCTGTAGCTACACAAGCAACGACAACAAGCGCCCCAAAAAGCATATTTCCGATCCAGCCACCCATATCGAACTCATTCGGCTCATCGTTAAAGGGGGGATAGGTGTGAAATTCTGTACCCCACAAAACCTCGGATGATCCTTTCAGATTAAACTGATTTTCAATGTTCACGATGGATGAATCGCCACCCGTAGGCGGATTCCCACTTGCTGTTCCTTTAGATACAATTAACGCCAATTTAGCTACTGCATCGGTAGAACGAATAATACTGACCGTTTGTGGTGTCTGGAGTTTAACTGTTGGCGCTACAATTCGTATGCGCCCTCTGGAAGTCATTTGGAGTGCCTTTGCGCTTTCAAACAGGAGTTGGTGGAGTTGATCTAGATTAACCTGATTAGGAGCATCTGGAGCCCCGGCTACGATCCCCATGCTTTCTGGGTAAAGAAAAAGCTGCTTGCCATGCTCTGTTGTGAAACAGCGCATACTTGGATCACCCATTGCCGCACAGCTATCACCGTTTTCTCGCGGGCTGTTCAGAACAACTGCATGGCCGCCATCTCCGTCCTGAAGGAATAGAGATGCGCGAGTACCAACCTTTGGCATACAATACATTATATTACCACTCTCAGGACGCCAAGGGAAGGGGTATCCTCCGGTATCCTTCCCATTATCAATATCCAGTGCCAGTACAACCCTTTCCTGTGAGGTACTTTTCACTGTTCCAACAAGAGAAAGCCCTACCATTTTTCGGTTTTGATATGTTTTTTCAGCGACTAGTCCTTTCCGGCCGAGTATATATGTGAAAATGAGCTCGCCATCAACGAATTCTCCAGATACTTCGCAAATATAGATGGGCGCCCCTTCCCATAACACAGAACTCCCTATGCTGAGGTTTTTAGTCTCTTTCACTTGATAGCATAGAAAATCAGGCTTATACAATCCGGCCTGTTCTCCGCCCAATCTGTAAAACTGCCGATCTACTTTCTGAATATATTCTGAATTTGTGAAATCAAGATCCGTGGTGCGGCCCTCAAGGCCAACCGTAATTTGTGGTACAGGAGCTTCCCGTGCTGGAAATACCTTCATGTTCAACTCGCTGGCCATTCGCTTGATAAATTCCCAGTCGGTTTCCTTATATTGAAATATGGGGCGACCAATCGTGATGCCTTCACCAGCCGAGCATATCGCCGCAGCGTTAGGAGTATCCTGTAATACGGTGCGGATGAGCTCGGCATAGGTCATATCAGGATTTTGGAAAGAACGGCTTTTTTTCTTCTCGTCAAGTTTGGCGGAAAGCGTCACAACATGTGCCTCTGCCAGATACTGGCGGTTTATTTGATGCACAAATAACCGCTTAATAACCCCGATAAAAATAGGGATCACGCCAACCATCGTTGAATAAATCCCAAATGGCTGGCCTTCAAGGTCTTTGTAGACCGCTGAACTGCCACTATCCTCATCTAAAAAACCAGTAACAACGAGGTGACCATGTTCATTGCCTTTGATTGAGAACGAGAGCTTGGATACAGATTTGAATTGAATTGGCCCTTGGAGAAGAAGGCTGTCCAGACATATGGTACCCACAATTCCACCTCCACTATTATTCTGCAACATACTGAATCCATTTTACGATGCCCGGGCCACTGTTTGATAAAAAACCACTTTGAAAAATCTGCTCAACTGTAAACTCATCAGCAAAGCCATCCCATGGATCAAAGAGTTTAAGTCCTTTTTCTGTTCTGCTCAGTACCACTGAATGATAAGACCCATTTAATTTCTGATAGTTCCCAATGACACAACCGGAGCAATCCAAGAGATCAAAAAGAGATTGTCCATAAATCTGATAAAGGGAATGTTTATCATCATATTTTCCGAGCGTCCTTATCACAGGTGTTTCACTGTCTGGATCACCGGCGATTACATATTTAAGTGCTCGCTCCTTGCCAACGTCTCCCTCTGGTTTGTCACCAGATGGATTAAAAATTGGACTCCTTGCTGCTTTTACAATGTCATATTGCCAAGCATCTGCAAAAATATGTTCGCAAGACTTCCTAACGTAATCCCAACGAAAACCGACCATGCTCTCTACAATAATGCCCTGCTCCGGTTTAATAGGGATACTTTTTCCCGTAGACATAAGAAAATGGAAGCCTACAATTTTGGCTGCGGTAGCCCAACACCAGCTCACATGGTTTTGTATATAGGGAGCGGGCCTTTCTCTCATAGCATCAGTCATAGATTCAATCCAACGGCTCGTCTGGGTCATACTGCTGCCCAGAATTGTAGGGCTCGATCAAGCCGCCATACTTACAAATTAGGAAAGAAAGCGTAGTTGTAGTCGGAATTCCTTGAGGAGACGCTAAAGCCTCGGCCTGCTCTTCGTCTGTAAGTTCTGAAAAATTCTCCGGCATAGGTTTGACTCTTGCACGGTCAGCGGGATCTAAGTCCCCATTATCTACAATAGGAGTCTGTTCATAGGCATCCATCCAGACAGCGCCTACGATTTCGGGCTGGCATTTGTGCCCGCTTTCGTGTCCCCCTGGCGCATCCCCAGTGCGGTCTCCCGTCTGAGGGTTTCTAGGCACATCTTTTGTGAGATGCACGACTTCCGTGGGAGGCGGAGACGGAGCTTTACATATTCCATACCAAGTGATATTTTCCTCTTCCCCCACAAGGCAGTTACGTGCATGAATGCATGGATGACCGTGCACATATATACCATGGCATTTTTTCAAGTTGAGTTGTCTTGCATGGGTACCGTAACGGCAGCGAAGCAATGCACCCCGGACCAAATATTCCTGCTTTCCACTCTCTGTATGTTCTTTCAAGAAATTAGCAATATCTTCTTCTGTTTTGAAATCATGTTCTGCAAGGAATTTGTCTATATCTGATTGTCCAGTCAATAAGTATTCAGTAAGGTCAGAGTTTGCAATCGCCGTCAATAACGAAGTCCCAATATTTCTCCTTGCTGCTGGAATGGACAGCAATGCCAGGACTGCGTATGTCTTCGGATTGGTTGTCACTTTCCCCAACAGAGACAATGTGTTGTCTAGAGTATAGCTTTTTCAGCCCTTCTTCCCAGCCAGGTAAATCCTTAAGCTGCTCTACCACGTCTGGAGGAAACCCTTGGCCGTCAAAATTATATGCCGCATTGATCTTGTCAGCAAAAACTAAAGCTGCTAGCTGCGTCTCATTTCCACCCTTGGAATGTCCGCTGATATTGATTACCTTTCCCTCATTCTTATCAACAATGCTCTGCATATACTCCAACGCATTATGCTGCATAGGTGAGACTCCAAGATTTGAAACTCCCTGCTCTGCATTTTCATAGGGGATCAGATAGTCTCCACCGGCCATTCCATAACCATTGTCAATCCATGCACCATCAGGAGTACCGCGAAAGCACACATTGATTTCTCCATTAAACTCGAAAGCACATGCTTGGAAACCTTTAATATTAAATTGTGTTCCCTCAGTATCCCAACTCTTATCTACAATTTTTGCATCTCCCAAATCTTTGTAGGAACCATTCTCTCCAATAATAGATTCGAGTGCTTCAATATATACGATTTCATCCTCTTTGGGTTTGTCCTTAGCTGCTACCAATATTTTAGATAGTGTATCAGCTTTTTTATATTTTGGGTCATCCAGCCGCAAATATTGTACCGCTTGAAATGCAATTTGCTCTAAAACTTCTTCCTCTGCCATTTCAGGCACACCATAAATTAAGCTCATCCTTCACCCTCCTCCCATCCACCAAAACGCCATTTAGTGGTGTCAGGCAAAATGATTACGCTACAGCTATATTTATAAAATCCACTATCTAATGTTTCTAAATTTTGGTGGTTATCTGAATTTATATTGTTATAATTAGCTTCTGATAGATATTCTACATTTACACAAATTGAGTAACCACTATTTTGAATAGCAATTATAAATTTTTGCATATCATTATTCTTTTGCTTGGGATCTTTGACTGTAAAAATATCAACCTGAACTACTGGCGCATATTCTTCGGAAACACCTAATAGTTCAATAGCTGTTGTTTCTTTCCCAAAATCTGGAGGGCAAACAGAATAACCATAAGCAAAGAGCTTACATTCACCAAAAACGTCATTGGCAACCGGGGTCAAAATTTCTTCTAAATCATGCTGGCGCAAATAGACAATATAATTATCTTGATATGTCTGATTTTCTTCTGACCATTCTAAATATACTTGAAAGTTTGGAAATCTTGTCGAAATTACATCACCAGTATCTGTTAATACAAACTCTTCTCCATATTTTTCAACACAGTACTCCAATTTAGGTAACGCACGCGAATTAAACATATATTCGGCAATTTGTTCGTGTAGCGGTTTTTTATCCTTACTCATCAATATCCCTCCAGTAATCAATAAAGCAATCACAAAAAGCATGATTACTGATATTTTCAGAAATTTATTCATAGCACATTCCTCTATGAAACCGATATATGCTGATATGGATTTGCAATTATACAGCGTTCCAAGCCAATACCACGGCCACCACGCCTCAATAGGCTCTCCACTAAATCTAGCCGCGCCACAGCATAGAGCTTAGAAAATCCGCCTAAATAGAAAATACTCCGGTCCTCAATTTTTTCAGGGTCAAGTACAGCGGTTATCAGGGTATCCCGCCCGCGGGAGAGTTCACTTTCCGGTGCCAGGCAATCGCAGTGCTCTAAAAGGGGAATGTAGTAAATTTCGCTTGTCGCATTTTTACGATCCAGTAAAATAATCTCCTTAAATTGTGTTGTAGGCTCATACATTTTAATGACATCTCGGACCATCTTCGTTCCAAGGAAAAAGGGGAAATCAATAATGTCCGTAAAAATGGTATCAGGGTTTGACTGTATAAACAGCAGCTCGCGCTTTGGCAATTTGTGTCCTGTTTCCTTGCGGATTAAGCGCACATCTATTTTCGGGTACCAATTTTCAATCACGGGGGACGTGTTATACTTTGGGTCGGTTTTCAGGAGAAAGTATCTCATGTTCATCCCCCTTTCTGAACAACGCAAACTGAATTGTTTGATCCATGTAACCGCCGAACGAAAATCTCACTTCATCACAGCAGTCTAGCCTTGCGATTCCGCCTAAGACAGCAGCATCCAAAGATTCCTCACCAAAGAAGAAGCCGGCCAGCTGATACAAGTTATTGATATAGGCCCGGCGGATTTCTTCCAACTCATATGGGCGAATTCGTATCCACATTTGTCTGGCATCTTTTTCAAAGAAACTCAAGTCTTCCTCGACTGCCTGAAATAGACGTTGTGGGCACCAAAAACACAACAGCCCGTTCTGATCCAGGCAATATCGCTCATTGGTCAAAGAGAGCGCAAAATCATAGCTCTGTGTTACGGCGCTGCTCTGTAGATAGAATATAGAAAAGTAGTGAATCTGTCCAAGCGTCCCAGCAGCCTGCCTCTTTTGTGCTGTCTGGAGCAGATCAGAAACAATTCTATGATATTCCCGTTTCATTTCCAGATATGCGGCGCAGTCTTTCCGGAGCAAATTTGCCCGTTCGGAAATGTATGGAGTAAGCTTTTCCCTGGCATATTGGAACATTTCTTCTTTTCGGCCCATTTGTACTCACGCCCTTTCAGTCTATCCGAACTTGCGCACCTCCAAAATGTAGCTTTTCTTCAAGACTCATCTGCGTATTGCCCTGTTGGAATATAATACGCTGTGGCGCACTGATACTGAGGGAACTTGTCGCGCTTGAAATGTCAACAGCTTCCTGCGACTGCACAACGATTGCCTTGTCGCTGATAATCTTAATTCCCTCTGCATCAGACAGTTCGATGGACATCCCGGCATTATTGGTAAGCAGCAAGCTCCCAGGGGTGAAAAGGATTTCCTTCTTCTGCTTGTTCATGATGGATTTGAAGTCAGGGTTTATGCGCTCGTCGCCTGCGGAGGATTGGAGATGGACGGAGCTTGCCACATATGCATCCGCGTCCTTTTCACATGGAAAGTACAGCCTGACAGCATCCCCAATTTCAGGCATACAATACCAGCCGGTCCCATCCGGAGTGGAGTACACTGTAGCGTACGGGAAGACGCGGGTGCCGCAGCCTGCTTGGTTTTCATCACATCCAATCAAAACCTGGACAGTATCTCGCTCCACGGAAGTTACCTGCGCATCAAGAGAGAGCCCAATGAGATTTTCATTGAAAACTTCCTCAGTTTCAAATCCGCTCTCGCTGGTCAAATAGTATGTATGGTACAGCTCGCTGCCTTCCATTTTGGTTTTAATGGAGTACACACGCAGCGGGACCCCGTTCAATGTCACGCAGTCTCCAAGGCGGTAGATTTCCCTTGAGTTCAGCACATAAAAGAAAGTATCCGCTCTTGGCATCCGCTGATCTTCGCTCTCAATGATTTGGCCCGCGTTTTTTGCAATCGAAAATATGTTTGTTTCAACAGCATAATGAACTCCATCTTCGGGAAGCCCAAAGGTATATGCGATATGGTCGCGTTGTGAATCAGGTATCACAACAGTATGAAAGCGGCTTGCCATTCTCTTTATAAATGCCCAGTCGGTTTCATCATACTGCATAACAAGCCCAGGAATATTTGAGCCCGCTCCCTTTGCCATGATGAAAATGGAATCGGTATAGCCATTATTCACAGTCGTCAATAGATTTTGATATTGTAGTCTGTCTGCTTGGAACGAACGCTTATGCGGAATCAAATCCAGCAAGTAGGTATTCGTCCTTAATACCCCAGTTAAATATCTAACATCGTTTTGAGCCTGAATCTCAAAGTCAACCAGCACTCCTTGGAATAGTATCTTTTCCTCACCGCTATCGCTGCAAACATTGACTGAAACCAGAGGATTCTTCTTTAACGCCCAGGAGATATACTCGCTCTCTTTTTCTCCGCGCATCAGTCCTGAGAAAACCAATTCTCCATGTTCATTTACCTGTTGTACGCCTTCCAGCTCAGTAATCTTGAGATCATCGAAAGGAATTGCCTTTATCAATACTTCCCGCATAGCGAACACCTCCTAAGTATCCATTACTTTGACGGATTGAATGACTTGAATTGCCGCTCGGTTCCACTCGTTCATCGAGTCAAATCTACAACTGAATGTTCCATGCAGAATTTTTCCTTTTTCTGCTGCCAGCAAATACATAATCGTATAAATCTGGTCATCAATCGCATAGCTTTTATAGTTAAACCAGCACAAAGCACGGTTTTCTGCAACTTCCGCTTGGAGATCATAGAAAATATTGGCTGGATTAACTTTTTTGAGCATGGCTTTCATCTGCTCCGCGACACGCTTCACCTGATCCAAAGGAACATCCTGTGGATACACGCTGAAGGTAAAATTCACAGTCGTGTCCAAACTTGTGAATATCATCTGCGGACGTGTTTCGGAGGGATATTTTATTTTAGCAATGGAAAGCGGCATCCGCACAAATGTTTTCGGCAAGGAGGCGTTGATATTCAACTCTGGAATATCCCGCGGCTCAAATTCGACCAATTCATCCTTGATATAAATACCAGTTTCCAATGTGCTGTATTTAGCGTATTTTTCCCGCCTTTTTAGCTTCAAAAAATCTTCATCCAGATAGGACATCTCAATCGCCATCCTTCCGTTTAATAATACTCAAGGCCCGCCCATGCTGTCAGCATAGGCGGGCCTTGGCTTGGTCTACGCTGGAAAGCGCATCGGTACATGATTCAGTTTTGATTGTTTTCACATTACATAATGGCTTGTTCGCAGATACGGTCGCCGATACCATTGTAAATGTATATACTTAATATACTTCAACTTAGACTTTACTCACAATTTTTAACCTTGATTCCATGATCTCTCAATCTCGTCCATCAGTTCAAAATCTTCTTCGGTGGCATATCCATAAACTTTCTCGGTATCCACAATCAATCCAAACGCACATGCAAAGAATGAAATTAAACTGTCGGCTTCAATGCCTATGCCATCAGAGTTTTCACTGTCCCAAAAATAAATCTTTTCGTTGTTTCCAAGATATAATTCATAGGTCCAAGCTCCAACTGGTTTATAGTTGGGATTTTCCCAGCCATCTATCTGTTGCCCTGACAAAGAGAAACCATTATAGTTTAACATATATCCAATCGGGGTAACATCATCGTGGAATTTTAAGCCGAGGCATTTTGATGTAATAAACAAATCCTTCCATCCACTCTCTGGATACTTAAACCTTAAAACACCGCCATAAATATCTTCAACAGTTCCCAAACTCCTTGTCTTTTTCATGGGTAAAGATAAGCCATATATTTGATGAATAAATTCCTTTACCTCCGAGGTAAATGTTAATCTAAAATTATTTATTTGAGAAATCACCAACTTCCCTTCATCTCTTGGGAGGCCATCCCATCCCCAGTGCTGAAGAATAAATTTCACTTTACTTTCTAACGTACACGGAAGTTTTGAGACTTCTTGGTATAGTCTGCCTGGCCTATTTTTGATTTCCAAATAGTTTACTTTTTGGCAAATAGAGTTGTATTCCTCCTGACCCAACGGAATCCAATCCATTATGGACACCCCGCTTTCGGATTTACATATTGTCGTTTCTGCTCAATATTTGTTAGTTGCTTCCCATATATAATTTCATCGATTTTTTGATTATTTGTGCTAGACACTGCACAAATATCACATGCATCAGAAATTTCGTTTGGGTTGCTACGCAACACTGAAAAATGTTTATAATCATCTTCTGTCAGTGCTACGCCAAAATCCATTCTAAAGAATTCAGCATAATCTTGGGGGCAAAATTTTGGGCAACGTACCCAGATGGATCAACATAAAACACAGGGTTGTTCGCACAGTACGTATATAGATTCAGCCCGTCACTCCGGTAAGTGTCCTCCTGAGTAAAGCGGCCAATAACCGGGTTGTAGAACCGGGTCCGCAGGTAATACTGCTGGGTGATGGGATCGATCTGCTGGCCGTAGTAGGTGAAGCGGTTGGGAACGGCCTCCTCCTTGACCTCAATTTTTCCCCAGGCGTCGTAGGCATAGCGGTTTTGGACATTGCCACTTTCATCAACGATATGGGTGGTTGACCCCATCTCGTCGCTGGCATAATGGTAGTATGTCCGGGCGCTCTCGCTGTCGCCGCTGCGGGCAATCAGCTCCGAGCCGCGGATCAGGCGGACCACATTGCTGTTTTCCTCCTGCTCCGCCACGGCCTCCCCCTTGTGGAAGATGAAGCGCACCAGCCGCCCGTTCTCCTCCATCTCGTGGCGCAGGCCCTCCGCGTCGTAGTGGTTCACCTGTATGCTGCCGTCAAAGGTCTCCACCTTCACCGTCCGGTTGAAGGCGTCGTAGCTGTACCGCGCCTTGTCATCCCGAAGCAGGTTGCCGGCGTTGTCGTACTGGAAGGGCGTGGTCACGCCGCCCCGGGTCAGGGCCATCAGGCGGTTGCGGGGGTCGTACTGGTACAATTCCTCCTCGCCGCCCACCAGACGCCGGGCGCGGTTGCCCGCCTTGTCGTAGAACAGCTCCTCGGAATACGCCGGGTAGTCCACCCGCTGGAGCTGATTGAGGGCATCGTACTGGTAGAGGGTGGTCCCATCCAGGGCCTGCTTCCGAATCCGGTTTCCGTTGCCGTCGTAGGCATAGCTGGCATGGGAGAGCAGGGCCTCCCCGGAGCGGACGGTGAGGCCCGTCAGGTTCTTGTCCAGGTCGTAGGCGTATTCCTGCCGGA
>PPYE01777062.1_pt1 | contig 15347 bp, 8 predicted proteins | sample 1559881 | NCBI WGS metagenome assembly PPYE01 (sample SAMN08240022, study PRJNA423297) | Human gut metagenome, whole genome shotgun sequencing project. | reverse complement strand
AGATGAACTACTGGCCTGCTTGCTCCACCAATCTGAACGAATGTGTATGGCCTTTGATAGACTTCATCCGTACCTTGGTGAAACCGGGAGAAAAGACAGCCCAAGCCTATTTCGGCGCACGTGGATGGACAGCCTCCATCTCCGGAAACATTTTCGGATTCACCTCCCCTTTGACCGATGAAAATATGTCCTGGAACTTTAACCCGATGGCAGGTCCTTGGCTGGCAACTCACATTTGGGAATACTATGATTACACCCGCGACAAAAAATTCCTGAAAGAAGTAGGCTATGATCTTATCAAGAGCAGTGCCAACTTCGCTGTAGACTATTTATGGCATAAACCGGACGGAACCTATACTGCTGCTCCTTCCACTTCTCCCGAGCATGGACCTGTAGACCAAGGAGCCACTTTTGTACATGCTGTAGTCCGCGAAATATTACTCAATGCCATTGATGCCAGCAAAGCACTGGGTGTCGATTCCAAAGACCGTAAACAATGGCAATATGTATTGAACCATCTTGTACCCTATCAAATAGGACGTTATGGTCAGTTAATGGAATGGTCAACAGACATAGACGACCCCAAAGACGAGCATCGTCACGTCAACCATTTATTCGGACTGCATCCGGGACACACCCTCTCACCAATTATGACTCCCGAATTGACCCATGCCGCCAAAGTTGTTTTAGAACACCGCGGTGACGGAGCTACCGGCTGGAGTATGGGATGGAAACTGAATCAATGGGCACGTCTGCAAGACGGTAACCACGCCTACAAACTATTTGGCAACTTACTAAAAAATGGGACTTTGGACAACTTATGGGATACCCATCCGCCTTTTCAAATTGACGGTAACTTTGGCGGAACTGCCGGTATCACAGAAATGCTGTTGCAAAGTCACATGGGATTCATCCAATTGCTCCCAGCCTTGCCAGACGCATGGAAAGAAGGTTCTGTAAAGGGGCTTTGTGCCAAAGGTAACTTTGAAATTAACATTACCTGGCAGGATGGTAAATTAAAAGAGGCCGTTATTTTGTCCAAAGCCGGTGAACCCTGCAATCTGAGATATGGTAACCGGACTTTTACCTTTAAGACAACTAAAGGAAAGAAATATAAAATAATGGTTGAGAATGAAAAACTGAAAAAAATCCCATTATAAGGACAAAAAACCTGTCAGACAAATCCCCCTCATTCTCCAATCTATTTTGTCATTCTGAACACTATGTTATCTTCTACATCTGTTCAGAATGACAAATTACATATAATATCACAGCTATTCTCGATTATCAATATCCTCTTTACCGCTTTGAATTTCAAAACCTATTTCTTATATTTGTACAAATATTTGTTTTAAGACCTTATCTGAATGAGAAAAACCGTCTATGTAATCCTGGCTCTATGTTGTTTTATCATAAAGACTTATTCCATCAACCGTCCTTATTATCATTTTAAACAACTTTCTATTAAAGAAGGGCTTCCAACCTCTATAACATCCCTATACGATGACAAAAACGGTTCATTATGGGTCGGAACCACTCAGGGAATATATCGTTTCAATGGAGAAAAAATCAAGAAATATAATCTACCGGACTTATTACGTAAAAACAGCCACTACATCAACGATATTTTCGGAGATAATGAAGAGCGGATATGGGCGGTCACCTCACAAGGAATCAGTTATTATGAATATGAGAAAGACTCCCTGCAAATCTTTCTGCGGCATAATAAACCGGTAAAGACTTCCATTATAGCAACAGAAGGAAGCAAACTGTTGATACCTGTAACCGACACATTACTTGTATATGAAAAAGAATTAAAACATTCCAAAGCAATCCCTTTAAAAACAACAGGAATCCGTATTATCAAGATGGAGCCTTTCGATTCCACTCATTACTTGATAATAAACAATGCATGGAAAATAAAGTTATTAAATAAACATACAGGAGAAATAACCGATTCTCCATTCGGTGAATCATCCAATGCATACGATCTATATAAGGATTCTTCCGGACATTACTGGGTTTCCTTCTATGGGCAAGGAGTAAAATGTTATAATCAGGACGGACAACTGCTGACCTCCTATAATACCCGTAATTCAAACTTGAGCAACGATATCGTTCTTGATATAACAGAATGGAATAAAACCATTTGGCTGGCAACAGACGGAGGCGGAGTGAATATCATCTATCCGGACACTCGTGATATTCAAATCTTATCAAACAAGGAAAACCGACAATTCCCAGCCAATTCAGTAACATGCCTATGCCATAGCAACAACCACATGTGGATAGGTATGGTCCGGGAAGGAGTATTAGGAGCAGAAAAAGGCTTTATCACCACCTATACCAAAGCTGCACAAAACCCAGCCTCAGGTTTATCCGACAAATGCCCCTTATGTTTATGGGAAGACAAAGACGGACGAATCTGGATTGGTACAGATGGAGGCGGCATCAACTGCTTTGACCCGCAAACGGAACATTTTACCCACTATCCGCAAACATTGGGAGAAAAGATAGTATCTATTTGTCCTTTATCCGAAACCGAACTGCTAGCGTCCAGTTTCTCAAAAGGAATTTTTCGTTTCAATAAAAAGACTGGAAGCTACCAACGTTTCTCTCTTCCGGACAAAGATGCAGAAACAAAGCTGGCAAGCTCCAGTGCACCCACCAATATACGAGTTAATGATCAAAACGAAATCGAACTATATGGCAATGCTTTTTATCGATATATACCCGGTAGTCAACAATTGATTCCCATTTTTCCCAGTAATCAACAATTGCAATATTCCTGGGTTTACATGGGAAAATACCGTACTTATCCTTTTTTTCACGACCGAAGCAACGTATTCCAGTACAATAAAGAAAAGAATGAATACGAAACCATAGCTTATGAGAAGAACAACCAAATATTAGCTGCAAGCATTGACACTTTAGGGACTCTATGGATAGCAGGACCTAACGGAATTACCCGAATTTACCTGCCCTCAAACCGTAAAGAGCCCTTAAAGTTACCCGATGGAAACGACGTAATCACTTCTTTAGTCATCGATCATGAAGGAATCGTATGGATGGGATCATTAGGGATCATATACGCTTATAATCCACAAAAAAATCATTTTGTAATCTACAATGAAATGGATGGAGTATTACCTAATGATTTCTTGGCCAAACCTGTATTGGTGGCTAGTGACGGCAATATATACATGGGTGGTTCTGAAGGATTGGTACGAATAAACAAAGCCCTAAAATCTGCCTCCATTCCTCCGCCCATCACTCTTGAATTACAGGAAGTATCTTTAAACGGTACTATAGTCCCCTTCAATTCCCAATCAACGATGGAAATTCCTTACAATTTCTCCTCTCTACAAATACATACACAACTAGAAGGAGAAAATGTTTTTCACAAGCGTATATATCGGTTCCGCATAAAAGGGTTAAATAAAGAATACACGGAAACATCCCGTCCTCATCTTATTTTGCACACCATCTCTCCGGGTAATTACAGCATAACTGTTCAATGTACCCAAAACGATGGGAATTGGAGTTCTGAATTCACGTTACTGAAATTTACCGTTCTTCCTCCGTGGTGGCAGCAGTCTTGGTTCATCCTAATATGTGCAGTCATCATTATTCTTTCCATTATCTATGCCATACGAGCCCACGACCAACATCTGAAACGAAAATACAAGGAACAAGAACGTACCATCTATAAGGAAAAGGTAAAAGCGTTAATCAATATCAACCATGAACTACGCACTCCTTTAACCTTAATCTATACACCGCTGAAACAACTCACAAACAGCAAGCAAATCCCATACGAACTCCGTAGCAAGCTATATGGTGCATTCAAACAGGCACGCCAAATGAAAAATATCATTGACATGATTCTGAACATGCGCAAAATGGAGGTGGAGAAGAATATCCTGCGCATGTCTCCCGCGCCTTTTAATGAATGGCTGCAAAGTATCCTGAATGATTTCAAGGATGAACTTTCATTACGTAACATTTCGTTGATATTTGCTCCCGATACTGCTATAGATAGTATGTATTTCGACCATAGCCAATGCGAAATCATTATAAATAACCTCTTGACAAATGCCTATAAATTCAGCGAAGAAAACTCTACCGTTACAGTTTCCACTTATCTGGAAGGCAACGGGAGCCGCATCCGGATAACTGTAAAGGACGAAGGAACAGGACTTCAAAAAGAGGACATCGCCAACTTATTCACCCGTTTCTATCAAGGCAAACATAGCCTGCAAGGTTCAGGAATCGGCTTGTCATATGCCAAACAACTGGTCGAAATGCATGGAGGCATTATCGGAGCACAAAATAATGAAACCAAAGGAGCGACCTTCTTTTTCACCTTACCGTATAGACAGGAAGCCGCCGACATTCAATCCACACCTCAAACCTATTTGAATGACGCATTACATCTATCAGCCGACATAGATCGCAAACAACCTCAACAAGACAGCATAGAGAAATTCCATTCTATTTTAATAGTGGAAGATGATCGTGACTTATGTAATTACCTGATTTGTAATCTACAAGTTCTGTTTGAAGAAGTATATGAAGCCCATGATGGTATGGAAGCACTCCCTATCCTCACGTCACGACGTCCCCAAATTGTATTAAGTGACATAAAAATGCCTCGCATGAACGGCTTCGAACTATGTCGCTATATTAAACAAAAGCCTGATTTAAACTACATGCCCGTAATCTTACTTACCTCCTGCGTTGATGACACCAGTATGGAAGAAGGATACAAAATGGGCGCAGAAGCCTATATTACCAAACCGTTCGATATGGATATGCTGTTTATTCAGATACAGAATATCATGCATAATCACAACTTCATGAAAAATCACTATGCCACCATAGATATCCCTATACAAAAACAGGAGAACCTGAATTATATCAATGAACAGCTAATGATCCAATTCAACCGCATTATCAATGAAAATATCAGCAATGTAAATATGGACGTTAATTTCATAGCACAACAAATGGGAATGAGCCGTGCATCACTCTACAATAAGACTAAAGGGATGATGGATATGGGCATCAGCGAATACATCATTAAATGCCGTCTGGAATATGCACGTAAATTATTAGACACGACCACATTATCCATTGGCGAAGTGGCAGAACAGACAGGATTCAAACACTCACGTAATTTCAGTACTGTATTTAAGAATATAGTGGGAATGAGTCCGTCTGATTATAGGAAAAAAGATTCCCGACCTTCTTGCAAATAGAAGAATCGGGAATACTCCATACTATGTTAAATTTAGGTTAGATTAGGTTGTCAGTCTTTGTATATATTCCGGATAGGATCATCATACTGCACTTGAAGACGCAACAATTCGTCTTTCAGTTCTTTTGTTAATTTTTCCGTTCCGGGTTGTCCGTAGATATTATGCATTTCCATACGATCTTCCTGTAAATCATATAGTTCCCAACAGTCTATGTCATTATAAAAATGCATCAATTTATAACGATCTGTACGTACACCATAATGACGGCGGACAGCATGTTCAGCCGGGTATTCATAAAAATGATAATACAATGACTTACGCCAATCGGAAACTTTCTCTCCTTTCAGTAAAGGCAGGAAAGAAACTCCGTGCATATCCGATGGCACCTTCACTCCTGCAAGGTCCAATATAGTAGGGCCATAATCAATATTCTGTACCATTTCATCAATATCACCTTTCTTTCCACCCGGCAAACGGACCATCAGAGGAGTACGGAAAGATTCTTCATACATAAAACGTTTGTCAAACCAACCATGTTCCCCCATATAGAAGCCCTGATCGGAAGTATAGACAATCATCGTATTCCCCATCAATCCATTTTCTTCCAGATATTTCAAGACACGCCCCACATTACGGTCTACAGAATGAATAACTCGCATATAATCATGCATATATTGCTGATATTTCCATTCCGCCAAGGCTTTACCCGTCAGTTTATCCTTTTTGAATCTGGCAATGATAGGATCATAGTGCTTATCCCAAGCAGCCTTCTGTTCCGGGTTCAGAGCATTATACATATTTCTGCCCGCTTCTTCCAGTCCTGTCGTGGTATGGATCTCATTCTCCTTATCCGCCATTTTCAGGTCATACACCAAATCCATATCCTTTATAATACTCATTTCCTGCTTGGATGCAGGAATTCTACCTTCATATTTATCATAGAAGTTTTCGGGCATCGGATAAATCACATCATCATACAAGTCAAGATCACAAAGATCGGGCATCCAGGTACGATGAGGAGCCTTATGATGAATAAAAAGACAGAATGGTTTACTCTTGTCCCGGATACTGTCCATCCAATTTATTGCTAAATCTGTCACAATATTGGTAGCATAACCTTCCCGTTGTACCCGTTCACCATTTTTAATAAATTTCGGATTATAATAATCTCCTTGTCCTATCAGGATGTCCCAATAATCGAATCCTGTAGGTTCAGATACCAGATGCCATTTACCGATCATAGCAGTCTGATAGCCATTAGCCTGAAGCAATTTCGGAAAAGTCTGCTGACTACCGTCAAATGTGGTGGTATTATCCGTAAATCCATTGGCATGACTATGTTTACCGGTCAGCATGCAGGCACGGCTGGGACCACTCAGAGAGTTTGCTACAAAGCTGTTTGTGAAACGGACACCCTCACTGGCTATCCGGTCAATATTGGGCGTCTGCATATAACGTTGGTCATAGGCACTGATCGTCTGATAAGAATGGTCGTCACACATGATATAGACTACATTCATCGTTTTTTTTACCTCTTCAGATTTCTTTTCTTTGCAGGAAGACAGCGATGACAACACCACTGCTCCCGTCAAAGAATATAATAACACAGGTGTTACTCTACTCATATCTTTTTTTATTAACATAATTCCTACCATCCAGGATTTTGTTCCCACATACCACCGGTCAAATCTCCTAACATACGTGTCTGAATGGGTAACAGATAGTCACGGTTGACATTAAATTTCCAACCCGATTCATATCCTGCGGGATTCGTAGGTATAATATAGCGCAACGGATCCCCGGGCTTGCCTGTCAGGAAAAGATTATTTCCCGAAGCTTGATCATAAATTAACTTATCACCATATACAGGATGGTTCTCAAGATTACTTCCCACAAAGAGCGCACCTTTCGGCCATTTGCCCACTATTAATTCGTCCGCAGCAGCCCAGCGCATGATATCTTCCTGACGGCGTCCTTCACAGGCTTTTTCAACCCGGCGTTCACGACGTACAGCCTGAATATACTTATCAAGATTGCGGAAACCATAATCAGCTTCCTGATTATACTCCCTGTCAAAATCCACCGGAGGCATACCTACACGGTCACGTAAAGGTTGCAAGGCATCAATAATTTTCTGCGCATTCCCCACACCATCCAGTTCAGCCAGAGCTTCTGCATAATTCAGCAGGATATCTGCATAACGGAACTGAATAGCCGGTGTGGCTCCCTTGAACTCGGCATCCAGACTGCCCGTATAATCAATTTGCACATGTTTTAATAAAGAATAACCAGTCATATTCTGATTATAGGATGAAGTACCAATCAATGGCGGTACAACATAATAAGGAGCCTTGTCATCCGGACGTAATTGCTGCCCCGGCATACAAACAGTCTGTGACAAACGCGGATCACGCAAAGTCGGCTGCAATTCATTCCCGAACACCTTTTTCGCTTCAATCCGCTCATCACCAACAAACGGTTTACCATCAATTGTCAGATAATCATCCACTAATGAAGCCGTAACACCTACACTCCCTCCTCCTTGATTTAAGTAACGGTTTACATTATTACCAATCTGATCTCCATCATACTGTTTATACCAAAGTACTTCCGGATTACCCGATAAATCTGTAGTCTGAAACATCTGACGATAATCATCCAATTTGTTACCAGTATTATAAATGGCCCATACGCCACGATCCATCACTTCTTTTGCAGCTGCAACAGCCTGATTAAAATAATCGCGAATTTTTTCATCGGTCACCGTAGAATCAAAAAACTTATCATTTTTCGCTTTATGGTATTTTTCCCAAGTTCCTTCAAACAAGGCCACTTCACTTTTCAAAGCACGCGCCACATCTTTATGAATCCGCATGGTAGCACTATTGTTCTGAGTATTGAGATACATCACCGCTTTATCCAGATCAGCCAAAATACTGTCGGCAATAATCGTGCGGTTAGCACGAGGCAATTTCATTTCTTCCATATTAGGATCAAGCGGAGTGTTCACCCACGTCAGGCGCCCATAGCTGATAAACATCTGATAATAATACCATGCGCGGAAATAATAAGCCTCACCCACATACTGATTATAATCAGCAGATCCTTTTTCCACACAATTATCTAAATTACACAGCATAAAATTTAAATTACGGATAGCTGTATAATTTTGCAGTTTGACCGCACTACTCAATGTCGTTTCACCTGCCAAACGGGTACTAACCGAACTGGAAGCCATATTATCACTATGTGTATCTGCCCCGGCAATATATTGTCCACCACCGGCATCAAAACCTTGCGCACGCATTCCATCACCAAAGCTGACATAGTCATATTTATAATTACCTGTCTGATAGAATTGATCCAGATAATTTCTCATTTCCCCCGTACTTACAAAAGGAATCGTCGTAGACAATACCCCTTCAGGCATCTTATCCAAATCATAGCAACCGGTAAGACCTAACATCAAAACCAGACCCAAAAATATATTTCTTTTCTTCATAATATTCATCAAATTATAAGTTAACAACTAGACCAAAAGATATCACCTTGTTCATAGGATAGTTCTTTCCACCTTCAGCCGTGTAATCATTCTTGGTAAAGATAGCTTCCGGGTCAAACATTCCTTTCAAAGTGGTAAAAGTCAACAAATTCTCACCAGAGAAAAACACCTGCACTTTCTGTAAACCTACCTTTTTTGTCCATACGGCAGGGATATCATAACTCACTGTCAGATTTTTCAGACGACAATAAGCACCACTCTGGAGATAACGGTCACTAAGCGTCATTGTCTTATTACGGAAAGGAACCACTCCTCCTGCTGTATGAATATAAGGTTTTGGATAATAAGCCCCTGTATTTGTCTCACTCCAATAATCCAAATGCTCTTTAAACACCGTCACCTGCGCATAAGGTCCGCTTCCCCAAAAATAAGCTCCCGTACCAGGATCCCAGTCCCGCTTAGCGACCCCTTGGAACATAGCGCTTACGGTTACACCTTTCCAGCTAATTGAACCGTTAATGGTATATTGATAACGAGGAGTGGTATTACCGATTACTGTCATATCACCCATATCATCCAAGGTATTAAGCCCATTATTGATTTTCTTATCCCCATTCAGGTCACGATATTTTACATCTCCCGGCGTCCAAGGTTTACCGCTTATAAAAGACAAATCATAGGTATTATTATACTCATCCGCCTCTGCCTGAGTCTGGATCAGTCCGTCCGCCCGATATCCCCAAATTTCACCAGCTTTCTTTCCTTTATACCAATTATCTTTAGGATTTGTTCTAGTCCCTTCATATTCAGTTACTTCAGCAGTAGCATCCGAAAGAGAACCGCCTATGCTATAGTCAATATCCTTTCCAATTTTTCCACGATAACTCAGCACCAATTCCCAACCACGGTTACGCATACGGGCATTATTGGTTTTAGGAGCGTCTGCACCAAAGAAATCCGGGAAATCCACCGTAGGTCCTAACATATCCTTCGTATCACGTTGAAAAACATCAAAAGAACCGGTCAACGAATTACCAAAGAAACCGAAATCCAAACCTATATTCTTACTCTCCACTTTTTCCCAAGTCGTATTCGGGTTGACTACGGCAGGGGCCTTAGTAAAGATGTGGCGTCCATCAGAGAATATATAATTTCCCAATTTATCATTCAAATCCATAGTAGCGGCAAAAGTATAAAGAGCCGCACCCGCCTGATTACCCAGTAATCCGTAAGAAGCACGAAGTTTCAAGTTGGAAACTACATCGGCTATTGGCATCATAAACTGTTCCCGGGTAATATTCCATCCTAAAGATGCAGATGGAAAGAAGCCCCAACGATTACCTTTGGCAAAACGTGACGATCCATCATATCGTCCATTCAATTCAAGAAGATAACGTCCGTCATAATCATAATTCACACGTCCGAAAAAGCCACGGGTTGCCCAACCATTACGAGTATCGACTACCGTCTTATCACCGGTTCCCATACCTACATTAGGATTTGAAGTTGAATAAAGTCCGGTAATCGAGTTCTTCATATAACTATAGTCATTATTTTCTTCCTGATAACCTGCCATTACGGTAAAATTATGCTTGTCTCCCAAAGTAAAGAGATAATTCGAATATAAATTTATAGATTGGTAGCGAGTATGCGCATAATAACGGGTAAACTTGCCATCGGGTGATACACCCAACTCATCACGCACACCTTTCGAAGTACTCACCCCGTCAGCCCCATAAATTAACGGGCTCACGTTCAATGCCTCATATTCCAAATCCATCAATTTATATGTATAATCAAAAAAGATAAACCAGTTTTTCACAGGTTGGATATCTAAACCTGCCGTTAAACTAAAACGGTCACGTTGAGTATTTGTATACGTACCACTCTGCAAATAAGGAATCATAGTCAGTTCTGTAAAATGCCCATTCGGATCAATAGGAGCAACTGTAGGACGGAAACGTGCTAATGAATGATAAAAGCCTTCACTAAGCCCTCCGTCACCAAAAGGAGTATCCTCATCGGAATGCATAAACTTCGTATTTACTTTTACCTTCATCCAATCGGTAATCTGAGAAGAAATATTAGCGGCAAAATTATAACGGCTGAAATCCATATCGGCATAACGGAGAATACCATCTTCCGAATAATAACCACCAGAAATATAATATTGTGCTTTTTTGCCACCCCCACTCAAGCTAAGATTATGATTTTGCTTGAATGCCCAATCCTTATAATGCAAATCGAAATAATTAGTATTTCCTACTCCTAATTCTGAATTTTCGAATGCCGGGTTCATATTAGAATTTTTAGGAAGCTCGAACCAAGGATCCACACTACTGGGATCTTTAATATATTGCTGTAATAAACCCATTTTTTCCTCACTATACAAACGAGGAGAACCTGCATTAATACATCCGGCATTCCAATACTGAGCAAATTCATAGGAATCAACCATATCAGGCAATACAGTCGGCGTACTCCAACCTACGTTTCCTTGGTAATTTACACGCATTTTACCTTCCTCACCTTTCTTGGTAGTGACCAAAATGACACCATACGCCGCACGTGCACCATAAATGGCACAAGCAGCAGCATCTTTCAATACAGAAATACTTTCAATATCATTCGGATTCACGTCCGAGAGACTCATTTCCACTCCATCAACCAAAATATAAGGATTCGCATTATTATCCAGATTGCCTTGTCCGCGCAAAGTCAATGTACCACTAGCTCCCGGACGGCCCGTATTTGAGTTGCTCACCAACAACCCCGGAACCATCCCTTGCAAACTCTGTGTGGCATCAGCTACCGGACGACGTTCCAATGCATCTCCTTTCACTGAAGACACAGATCCGGTAAGATTCACTTTTTTCTGTACGCCATAACCTATTACAACAACTTCATCCAACGTTTCGGTATCCTCAGCCAATACAACACTGAAACTAGTCCTCCCATTAATACGTTTGAGGTTCCTTCAATTAAAACACTGGCCCCAATTACAGGCTCCTGACTGTTTTTGTCAATTACCTTACCACTGATAGATAAGGATTGGGCCAACACCTCCGATGAGAACAAAAACAGGATAGCTGTCACCAATCTAAGGATTGAAAGCAGTTTTGTTTTTTTATTCATAATAAAAGAATTTAAGGGTTAATTAGATTAAATCTGTTGCAAATATAAACCTCCTCCCCTTGCCTGCACCTCTTTATTTGTCTAATTAATCTCTATATTTGTCTAGAATAGTCCTCATTATCTACCTCTTAGACAAAAAGAAGACCTGAATACTTCCGGATATACCTCATCACCGGAAGACATTCAGGCCTTCTTTCTATATGTTAAAAAAAAGATTATTTTGTTTCCATACTCATCGCTATTCCTTTTTCTAAGCCACGAAGCTCGGCAAGGCCACGCATACGTCCCAAACAAGAATAACCCGGATTTGTTTTCTTGTTCAAATCATCTATCATCTGATGGCCATGATCCGGACGCATAGGAATAGATATTCCACGACGTTGCTGCACTTTCAACAAGTTCTTAACTACATGATACATGTCCACATCACCCTCCAGATGATTCGCCTCATAAAAGTTCCCTTCAGCATCACGTTGGGTACTGCGCAAATGAACAAAATTGATACGGTCTCCCCAACGTTCCATGATACCCGGCAAATCATTCTGTGCAGATACGCCAAATGAACCACAGCACAGACAAAGTCCGTTTGACGGATTAGGTACAGCTTCCACCAACAGCTTGAAATCCGCTTCCGTACTCATAATGCGCGGCAAGCCCAGAATAGACATAGGCGGATCATCCGGATGAATAACCAGCTTTACTCCCATTTCATCGGCTACCGGACAAATTTCTTTCAAGAAGAAAATCAAATTATTGCGGAGCTTGTCCGCATCAATATCCTTGTAACGGTCCAGTTCTTTTTGGAATTGCTCCAATGTAAAACTTTCCTCCGAACCGGGCAATCCTGCAATCATATTTCGTGTCAGACGATGAATTTCTTCCTCATCCATTTGTGCCAGACGCGCTTTTGCCTTTTCTATCTCTTCGGCCGAGTATTCCTTTTCGGCTCCCGGACGTTTCAAGATGAACAGATCGAACGCTACAAAAGCAGCCCGCTCAAAACGCAATGCCTTGGAACCATCGGGCAACGTATATGCCAGGTCCGTACGGGTCCAATCCAGTACAGGCATGAAGTTATAAGTCACAATATAGATACCACATGCTGCCAGATTGCGCAAACTCTGTTTATAGTTCTCGATATATCTCAGATAGTCTCCTGTCTGTGTCTTAATATGTTCGTGTACGGGCACGGACTCTACGACACTCCAAGTTAATCCTGCTTCTTCAATCAATTTCTTGCGCTTCATTATTTCCTCTACTGTCCATACTTCACCGTTGGGAATATGATGTAAGGCATTGACAATACCGGTTGCTCCGGCTTGTTTGATATCCCACAATGATACGGGATCATTCGGTCCGTACCAGCGCCATGTTTGCTCACATAAAATCATATCAAATAAAAAAATTGAGAATTAAAAACTAAAGACTTGTTACATGGCAAATGCATTGAAACCACCATCTACTACGGCTACTGTACCGGTTACAAAGCTGCTGGCATCGCTGATGAGATACTGGATGGTTCCACACAGTTCCTCTGCTTTACCGAAACGTTTGAACGGAGTCTGGCGAATCACATCATTACCACGCTGAGTATATGTACCATCTTCGTTTGTCAACAAAGTACGGTTCTGTTCGGTCAGGAAGAATCCCGGAGCAATGGCATTCACGCGGATGCCTTCACCAAATTTCGTAGCCACTTCATTGGCCATGAACGCAGTGAAATTAGAGATTCCCGCTTTTGCAGCCGCATAACCACATACACGAGTCATCGGACGGAATGCCGCCATAGAAGAGAAATTCACAATAGCCCCTTTCTTCTGCTCCACCATCGGCTTCAAAAATACCTGTGTAGGCAGAACTGTTCCGGTAAGATTCAGATTAAGCACTTTTTGAAACTCATCGACCTTCAAATCAAAGAAATTTCCTGTAGGAGCAATCGTAGCACCCGGCATATTACCTCCTGCTGCATTCAGCAATGCATCTACACGACCATATGCTGCGAGAATATCCTTCAGATTCTGCTCCAATATAGCCTCATCCAACACATTGGTTACAAGAAACATGGCTTCCCCGCCTTTGGCCTTGATTTCGTTTACAATGGCATTTCCTACTTCTGCCTTACGGCCTAATATAACAACCTTGGCACCTTCTTCTGCCAAATGGGCGGCAATAGCCTTTCCCAAAACCCCTGTTCCACCGGTGATTACCACCACCTGGTCTTTTACACTAAACAAATTATTCATGATATTATTCTTTATGGTTTATACCTTTAACACTATCTCGCAAAACAATCAGGCTCTCCGGCCCCATATTAAACAAAAGATCGGCGATACTCAAATTCGGCAGAAAACCGTATTTGGCATCAAAAACTTGATAGTAAGGTTTAGGGCAAAAGTCAGCATCCGCTTCACGCCAGTCACGCTTCGGATGAATAATCTCACGAAAATCAACCTCGCCCGGAACAAATTCCATGCAATATTCCGTTGTTCCTTCCATACGGGGATGAATATCGATCAAATCGCATACTAAAGAACAAATTTCCTGATTATAATCCCACAAGAAGGCATATTTCTTTTCATAAAAGACGTGGAAATCATCAGCATAGTACTCAAAGAAAGGACTATTTCTATATGCAGCCACCAAAGCATTCCAATGTATATGACGCCAATTGCCATGATCCGAAATGCGGACATCCTTCATCAGGCATTTAGGTGTACCGCTTTTTTCTGTAGGGATAGTCAGCGCCAGCGGACCATCGGCTGCCGCAATGACACAACGGTTGCGATAAGTCTGTTTCACATAATTGTCATACTGTTCCACATAGGCCTTCTCACAGGCGAACAGTTTTGTATAATATTCCACCGGGGCCAGATAGGCCGAACTTAAATATATCGTATTCTCCATTATTGCACTCGTTGAAAAATGCGCCCTTTTCTGGATGAAAACCAAATGCGCCAAGCTTTACCGATCAAATGGTCATCGGGCACCAAACCAAATAAACGTGAATCACACAAATTCACCGGATTATTGGATGCCATCCAGTAATAATTTTTATTAAATGTATAGGCTTCTACAGGTTTTCCCCCTACATACAGGGTATCTCCCCTGACAGAAGCCACTCTTCCTTCATGGCGAACAATAGTATTACACAACAAGGTCACATTCCAAGGATATACCTTGACAGGTTTCCCTTTTTCCGGGATCACAAAGGGATGGCTCTTGCTTATATCTTTATGATAGAGAGGAATCAAATCCACTTTTCCTGCCAGTTTTTGTTTTAACAGGTAATATTCATAATGACTGAAGGTACGTATGTACTTCCCCTCGGCATATCCCACTAACCTGTTTCCCTGAATGTTCACTTGCTGCATGGCAGCCTGCATCGTTTCTTCTTCCGTATGAGAATAGACATACAAAGATTTACTATCCGGGCTCAACACTTGTTCGTC
>PPYE01293897.1_pt1 | contig 15350 bp, 17 predicted proteins | sample 1559881 | NCBI WGS metagenome assembly PPYE01 (sample SAMN08240022, study PRJNA423297) | Human gut metagenome, whole genome shotgun sequencing project. | reverse complement strand
ATATAATCTCATCCGAAGATATTTCTGAGAGTCCGAAACAGTTCAGTAATTCTTTGGGCAACATAAGTTTTGCTAATGTCAATAGCGATAGTCCGCCGAGACTTTGTCGTGAAGCACTGTTGATGTGACTCATCATCCGTGTGATGTCTTCTTGTTGTTAGAGTCCGCTTGAAACAGCCAATGTAAGACCAGCAAAAACAGCCAATTTCAGTTCATTAGAAAAAGCCATTACCATATTAATTCATGTTCTATAATGGTGTTAGCCAATGCACCATGAAAGGAGAAACATGGATGAAAATAAAAGTAATGACTTGCAATCTATCATAACACAAGCCATTGAAGAAATGAAGTCAGAACAAGCGGATAAGTTCGACCTCAATAAAATCAACCTTGCTGAACTTGAACGTCGCACTGGTTTGACAAGAGCTCAATTGCGAAGATTGAAAAAGAATAACTTCCAGATAACTCCACATGCTCTTACCGGCCGAAAAGCTGATACCACAATCATCTCTGGTTACACAGGGGTGATCGATGATTTGCTGAAAAAAGGGGTATCTAATTCAGAAGTTATTTTAGAACGAATTCAGGAGCACGGTTATAGCGGCAGTCTAACTACTGTCAAACGATATATAAACAGTCATAAAAATCTTATTCCACCGAAAAGGCAAACTGTTGCACCGCAAGGTAATCGCGGGCGCCGTTACTCCAGTCTTGCTGGCCAAAGTTATCAGATGGACTGGGGATTTGTAAACGTTGATACAGGGAATGATAGTTCTTATAAAGTTGCTTGTTTTGCAATGATTTGCCATCATTGCGGTGAACGATATATAGAATTCTTTCCGAATGCCAAACAGGAAAACCTCTTTATTGGTATGCTCCATGCTTTTAAGCGTATGGGCGTTCCAGAACATGTGCTTACGGACAACATGAAGAGCGTTGTAATTCATCGTGATTATGAAGGACATCCAATCTGGAATCATGATTATGAAGTGTTTATGAACACAATCGGTTTTAAAACAAAGTTATGCAGACCAAGACATCCTTTTACCAAAGGAACTGTGGAACGTCTTGTGCGTTTTGTAAAGGATAACTTTCTTGCCGGGCGTGTTTTTGGCACCATCACAGATCTCAACTATGAAGCATGGAAATGTTGTGATAATCAAAACAATCGATATCATAAAGCAGTTGACTGCATTCCTCATGAAAGACATTTCATCAGATGTATGAAAAACGTATCAATGCTTAAAGATACATTTGATGTTCGAAAATATCTATGTCCAATTCGGAGTATTTCATTTGATGGATTTGTTTCATACGAGGGAAGACGTTTTGGTATCCCTTACAGTTATGTCCAGCATACCTGCCGGGTTCGAAGAGAAGACTTTACTTTGTACATTTATGATCTTGAATTACGTAAAGTTTTAATCACACATGATGTGACATGGAGTCGAAAAGATAGCTTCTGTAAAGGTCAGTTTGCGGATAATCAGCCAGAAGAAATGCCGTCTGTTCCTGTCAAAATCGGTATTTCTCAGAAAGAAGCAACACCACCGAAATCTGCTTTTGCAAAGTTTGCTTTTGGAGGTGATTTGAATGAATGAAACAGAGATTGAACAGATTCAGGCAGATGCTTCCGCATTGGACATCAAAATCACTGCTCAGGAAATCGCGCTATATCTGTCTGAGAAAAAGGTTCCACCTGAGCACTTAGAAACTATGATGGGATTCATGGTCTACTTTAGACAGAACCAACGAGATAAAGCGATAAATGCACTACTGTTGCACAGCCGTATTCCACAGAAAGAACCAAGTACATTTGATAATTTCGATTTCAGCAGAGTGACTGGTGAAAATGCTGCTCAGATAAGAAATCTTCCGAATCTAACAGCACTTTATTCGAGGCAAAATATAGCTTTTATTGGGCCTCCAGGTGTTGGGAAGACTCATTTATCGATGGCTTATGGCAATTCCTGCTGTCGCAAAGGATTAAAAGTTTATTTTATAAAGGCCACTGAACTAAACGAAAAATTCACAAAGGCTCGAAGAACAGGTACTGAAAGCAGTGCTGTTTCTGGACAGGTCAGACCATCCTGCCTGATTATCGATGAAATAGGTCGAAGCATCTTTGATATGGAAAATACCCGTTTGTTTTTTGATATGATCGACAGAAGATGCAGTAAGGAAGGGCCAAACTGTATGATTTTCACCAGTAACCTGACACCCGATAAATGGCGGGATTTTTTCAAGGAAGAAGATTCTTTACTATGTGCTTTAGATCGAACTTTCGATGCTGCAACTGTGTATCTTATGAAAGGTGAAAACTATCGAGGACGTAACCTAAAAACTTATTCAATAGAGATCAGTGATCCTATTGAATAACAGATAATAATCAATTAGCCAAGTAGGTGCATTGGCTATTTCTGCTGGACTCTGAGTGGTCAATTCCGCCGGACTCTAACATTGTGAACAGTCATCAAATGAGTTCCCTTTAGGACATATTTTCCGGATATATTCGTGGTTTTTCTCACAATGAGGTTTTTGCCAAGAACACATAGGATCACAATAATAAATGCTTGTGCGTATCAAATTATCCTCTCCGCATTCTAATGCATCTGGCGTCTGAAATTCACCGCCACGGTCTGTCAAAATGAGAGAGAACGCAGTGGAAAATAAAAATGTTCCTATATCGTGTTCAATGGAATCGAAAACTGCCTTTACATGACGAACTTCCTTGCTATCCATAAGGTAGGCCATCATGAGAGAACAGCAGTCAAAGTGAAAGGTCAGCAAAACCTTACGGGAACCTTCACATCCCAGAACCGTATCCATTTCTGTAACTCTTGTATCAGGGAACTCTTTTAAAAATGCCTGAAAATCTTTGTAAGTGCGACCTTCATAGATTGCCTTGTCTACTGTGTCGGATGAGTTAGAAGACCGGACTTTATATGTTACCTTTTTAGGAAGATCTATGTTCGATAACAATGCGGTCATCCAGTGTCATGTGTTTTTGATTACTTGTTATTGTTTTATTCATGAGTACCTCTTTTCTACTGCGGATAGGAGGTACTAAGAATCATAAAGGATATGCTTATGGAGTGTAAGACTAAATTCCATATAGATGTGGAATTTAATTTTTCATTCAGGGAACACTGGAATTTATGGGGTTCTATTATTGTAACCCTGCAAAAGATGAGTTATAATCAAAGCAAAAGAAATTATTATGATACCAATGAAACCGAGGTCCAGAGAGATGCCAAATGTAACGATCAACGATATAGCCCGATGTGCAGGTGTATCTAAAGCAACTGTGTCACGTGTACTGAATCATCCGGATGTAGTTGATGAGAAAACAAGGAAAATTGTCCAGCGGGTGATGGAGGAGAAAAATTATCGGCCGTCTGTGACAGCGAGAAATCTGTCGAACAGGAAATCCAGTACAATCGGAGTGATACTGCCGCAGGTGGACAATATGTTTTTTGGCGAAATGCTCCGGGGTATGATACACGTTGCAGATAAAAATGAACTGACCATTATGTGCTTTAATTCAGATGACAGCAAGAAAAAGGATCTGCAGACATTGGAAATTCTGGCCGGACACAGAGTGCGGGGACTGATCTATGTACCCGCAGTATCTTATGAGGAAAAGAACGAGAGAAAAGTATTGAACCGTTACCTGCGTACGCTGGATGCGCCGGTGGTCATTGCAGACCGGAACATAGATCTGCCGGTGGACGGTGTGTTCTTTGACGACAACGCGGCCATGTACGAGGTAACCTGTGCAGTGATCGAGGCAGGACATACCAGGATTGCAATCATTAACGGGACGCAGGAACGGGTGCTGGGCAGGCAGCGCCAGAGCGGATTCGAGAGGGCGGTTGAAGAGGCTGGATTGACCATACCGGAGGAATATATTATGCTCGGGGATTATAGTATACAGAGCGCTTATATGATGACAAAAGAGATGATGAAGCTTCCGGTTCAGCCGACGGCAGTAATTACCTGCAATAATGATACTACAAAGGGATTTCTGGAGGCGGTGTATGAGAGCGGCAGGTCAATACCTTTAGACTACAAGAACGTATCCCTCGATAAGGTGGAGATGCTGAATATTCTGGGAATTCCCTACAATTACATAGAGCGTGACGCATACCAGATGGGGCAGAAAGCCATGGAACAGTTGATTAACCGCATAGCATTTCCAGACAGGGCTTACCGGCATATTATTATTGAATCCCCAATTGTGAAGCAGTGCCTTTAAAAAATAAAATGAACCATCAGAGACGGTTTGTGCAGATTACACAATGTAAAATAAAATGCATAGCCGTATGCTGATGGTTTTTTGTATGATTTTATGAAATTAGAAAATAAAAAGCCAGTTCATTGACAAATGGAGTGAAAAGGAGTTATATTTAAAACATCTTGTAACCGGTTACATAAAAATAGAGTGTACAAGATTTTATTAATACCTTAAATGATGGGATTTATTGCCATTTATAACTAATATTAATAAAGCGGTTACATAAAATATCGATTATGGCAGGAGGAATTGTCTTGAAAATTATTATGGGTGCCGATCCGGCAGGTTTTGAACTAAAGAATGCGATCAAAGCAGATTTGCTAAAGAAAGGCTACGATATTATAGATATAGATCCGGAGACTCCCGTGCTGTTCCAGGAAGCGGCAGTTGCGGTGGCACAGGGCGTTCAGAGCCGGGAATACGACAGGGGCATTGCGATATGCGGTACGGGTATGGGAGTCAGCATTATATGCAACAAGCACAGAGGCGTCTATGCAGCCTTGTGTGAAAGCCTGTATCAGGCCCGGAGGGCCAAAGCGGTGAATAATACGAATGTATTGTGCATGGGTGGTTTTATCATAGGCAATGAAATGGGGATCGAGATGGCTAACGCCTGGCTGGAAGCAGAGCACATGTCGGGCCTCACACTGGAGATGGCCAGAATTGTGGAAAAGGAATATGATCAGCTGGTAGAATTTGAAAAAACGGTATATCCAGATGAGGAGGGGCAGCAATGAAGAAGATATCACCATCCATGATGTGTGTGGAAATCGACAAACTGAATGATTATTTGAAAATATTTGAAGAAGAAAAAATAGAATATCTCCATATTGATATTATGGATGGTGAATATGTGCCCAATTATACGCTGGGGACGGATTATGTACGGCAGATTCGAAAGACAACCGATATACCGCTGGACGTACATCTTATGATAAACAATCCGGAAAGGAAGATTGCGTGGTTTGATTTCCAGGAGGGAGAGTATGTCTCCGTCCACGCCGAGAGCACGCAGCATTTGCAGAAGACGCTTCAGGCCATCAGGGCTACGGGTGCAAAACCAATGGTTGCTATTAATCCCTCTACCAGAGGGGAGGAACTTCAGTACGTCCTGGATGACATGGACGGTCTTCTTGTTATGACCGTAAATCCGGGTTTTGCCGGACAAAAGGCGATTCCGCAGACCATCCAGAAGATTGAAGACTGCAGAAACTATCTTGACGAGCGGGGATATCAGCATATAGAGATTGAGGTTGATGGAAACGTGAGTTATGAGCTGGCCGGGGAAATGTCGAAAAAACATGCGGATATCTTTGTGGCCGGATCTTCCAGTTTCATGAATGGGATTGATGGAATGCGGGAGGGGATCCGGCTTATGCGGCGGGTTATTGCGGCGGATTGAATCGCAGAAGGGATGCCGCTTGAACCGAATACAGGGCTGGCTTAAAACGGGACAGGACTGTATTCGCTTCAAGCGGCTGGTGCATCAAGGCGGGAATGTGGCCGCATATGGAGGGAGCGCCGGACGGGGGATGGAGTTGGATGGGATGAGGGACATTTTTCGACTTGTTTTTTAGAAACCGCTTTCTTTTTGAGGGAATATGGGGGATGATGTCGAAAAATGGAGGAGAATGGAAGGACAAAAATATGACAATTATTTTGTAAAATATATACAAGAATGTGGTGCTAAAAACATTATAAACGACGAAAGTATGAGGGGTTGACGAGGGGAAGGTTGTGTGCAATAATAATTTTAGTGAAACCGGTTACAAAAATTCGGCGGGGGAAATGAAATATGCCTAAAGAATTTACGATCAATGACATTGCAAAAGAGGCGGGCGTTTCGAAGGCAACAGTGTCGCGGGTGTTGAATGAATCAGCTTCCGTTAAGACGGAAACGAAGGAACGGGTTCTGGAGATTATGGAGAAGCACCATTTTTCTCCTTCGGCTACGGCCCGGAACCTGTCGAGGCAGAGTTCGAATACGATCGGCGTGATAGTACCGGAGGTTGATAACCCTTTTTTTGGGGAGATGCTCAGGGGGATCACGGAGATCGCAGACAAATATAATTATACTTTAATCTGCTGCAACTCAGATGACAGCGCAGACAAGGACAAGAAAGCACTGCTGATGCTGAAGGAGCACAGAGCGAGAGGGCTGCTTTACACACCGGCAGTTGATTATACAACCAAGGAACAGCAGAGAGAGATTAACAAGCATTTGAAAGATCTGAACGCCCCAATCGTGATTATAGACCGACAGACAGATAGTCTGGAGGAGTATGACGGAGTTTTTTTTGATGATGAGAAGGGTCTGTATGAGGCCACGATGGCTTTGATCAGGGCGGGGCACACGAAGATAGGCCTTCTGAATGCGACGATGGACAGAGTATTGGCCAGGGTTCGCTACAAAGGTTATGAAAGAGCCATCCATGATGCAGGTATTCCTCTTGAGAGGCGGTATATATTTGAAGGGGATTACCGGATGACGAAAGCATATAAGCTTTCCAAAAAGCTTCTTTCTATGGAGGACCGCCCCACGGCAGTTTTAACCTGTAACAACAGAACCAGCCTCGGCTTTTTGAAAGCACTCTACGAGAGGGACGAGCGTTTGTCAAGAGATATTGCCTGTATCGGGCTGGACAGAATTGAGGCATTCGATGTGATTCACAACAAGTTCAACTATATTGAGCGGGATGCCAACCAGATGGGACGCCAGGCAATACGGCTGCTGAATGACAGGATCGCATATCCCGAGAGGCCGTTGAAGCAGATCATTCTGACACCGGTCTTAAGGATTCAGGAATTATGAGAATGGAGGATTATATGGGAGACAGATTTAAAGAATTATCGGCTATGGCGATGAAAGAACTGACAGAAGTATTTGACAGAATGGATGATTCCAATGTAAGAGATCTTCTGGAACTCATAAAGAAAACAGACAGGATATTCCTACTGGCAGCAGGAAGGGAAGGGCTGTCTACCCGGTCCTTTGCCATGAGGCTGATGCATCTTGGCAAGCAGTCTTACTGGATTTGGGATGACACCACACCGTCCATCGGAGAGGGAGACCTGATGATCTGTGCATGCGGCTCCGCGAATGTGGGTCATGAGAATTATATAGCAAAGATGGCGAAAGACAACGGTGCCGCACTGGCGCTGATAACGCCGTCAAATGAAGGTTATCTCTTATCCATAGCAGACCTGACAGTAAATGTACCGGCAGCGGCTTATAAAGCCACCGGGGATTTTGTGCCCACAGAGCAGTTGATGGGAAATCTCTTTGAGCAGGCACTCTTTATTCTCTACGATGTGCTGGTTATGATGCTGAGAGAAGAGATGGGAATCAGCAAAGAAGAGATGGTCAGCAGACACCGGAATGTAGAATAATATCTGCAGCAACAATGCCCGTAATGGGCCATGCGAAAGCATGGAGCGATCACATAAATTTTTTCAAAAAAGGAGGAAAAATGTTATGAAAAATCTCAGGAAATTTGTCGCAATCATGGCAGCGGCAGCAATGACACTCTCAATGGTGGCATGCAGCAGCGAAAAAACCACCACGTCCTCAGACACAAAGAAGGAAACGAAAGAGACCACAACGGAAGACAAAGGAAGCAGTACTGATTTATTTGATATTGCAAATTACAAGTCTGACAAAGACAAGTCTGAATGGACAATCGCAGTTGTAACAAAGGATAACACAGCAAACTGGTTCAAACGGATGGAAATCGGTGTTAACGAATTTGGTGAAGAGACCGGAATCAACGTAATCCAGAAAGGACCGGCTAACGCAGATGCAGCTTCTCAGGTACAGGTTATTGACGATCTGATCAACCAGGGCGTTGACGCACTTTGCGTAGTGCCGATCGACCCGGGCGCAATCGAAGCATCCCTGAAGAACGCTATGGAGCAGGGCATCGTAGTTATCACACACGAAGCTTCCAACCAGAAGAACACATTATTCGATACCGAAGCATTTACAGCTGATGATTTTGGTGCAGCAATCATGGATGCTCTTGCAAAAGACATGGGTGAAAAAGGCAAATATGCTATGATGGTTGCTTACACAACATCTACAACTCATATGGAATATGCAAATGCGCAATACAAACGTCAGCAGGAAGCATATCCTGACATGGAACTGATCAATGACGGTGCAATCCCATCAGCAGAATCAGAAGAATCCATTGACACATCCTATGAAAGAGCAAAAGAAATCCTGAAAGCGAATCCGGATCTGAAAGGCTTCACAGGTGTTGCATCTACAGACTGCCCAGGTATCGCTAAGGCTGTAGAAGAACTCGGACTGGACGTTAAGGTTGTTGGTGTAGGTACACCGAACGAATTTAAGCCATACGTAGAATCAGGCACAATCTCCACAATCAAACTGTGGGACCCAAAAGACTCTGGTTACGTTATGTGTAAAGTTGCTTCTATGATTCTTGCAGGCGAGGAAGTAGGAGACGGAAGCGACCTTGGAATCGACGGATACAACAAGATAACTTTGGTTGAAGCCGACAACAGATGCCTCATCGGACAGGCTGACCTTACAATCACAAAAGACAATATCAACGACTACGATTTCTAAATTTTATAAATGGAAATCAGACTTGCCGGACGGCAACTGAAAGTAAGTGAGTTTTGGAAAAACAGTAATAACCGCACATCTTACATACGTGTGGGATGTGCGGTTTTTTTCTAGACTGGGGTAACGTAAGTGAAAAGTAGTGGATTATTTACGTTACCCCAGTGAGGACAGAAAGGCAAGGTGACGTGATGGGAAGTGAAAATATCCTTTGTGTAAAAGGAATTAAGAAATCATTTGGCGGTGTCCATGCTCTTAAAGGCGTGGATCTGACAATTAAGCGGGGGGAAACGCATTGTCTGGCAGGTGAAAATGGATGTGGAAAATCTACCATTATCAAGGTCATTTCTGGGTTCTACAAACCGGACGCAGGTTCTATAGAAGTGGATGGAAAGGGCTTTCCGATCATGACACCTGCAGAGGCTATCAAGGCCGGAATCCAGGTTATCTACCAGGATTTTTCAATCTTCCCGAATCTGACAGTAATTGAAAATCTGGCATTTAACCAGGTACTGGCGAATAAGAAGAAACTGGTCAACAAAAAGGAGTTTCGCAGGATTGCAGAAGAAGCAGTCCAAAAAATTAATTTCGATGTGGATCTGGACGCGCTGGTTGAGACGCTTCCGGTTGCGGATAAACAGCTGATTGCAATCTCAAGAGCGCTGCTCGATAATGCAAAACTGATTATCATGGATGAGCCCACAACCGCTCTGACCAAGAAGGAAGTAACCCGGCTCTTTGAGATTATTACAGATTTGAAAAAGAATGGGGTCACAATCCTCTTTGTATCCCATAAGCTGGATGAAGTGTTTGAGATCTCCGACAGCATTACAATCCTCAGAAATGGAGAAAATGTCATCAGTTGTCCCACAAAAGAGATGACAGAGGAAAAGTTTGCTTACTACATGACAGGACGTCATTTTGATACACAGGTTGTAAAAGAGGTAAATGAAAACAAGTACGGCGATGTGGTTATGGAAGCAAGAAACCTTACTGCTCCCGGATTTGAAAATGTAAGCTTCGAACTGCATCAGGGAGAGATCCTGGGCGTCACAGGGCAGTTGGGATCGGGACGTACGGAACTGTCTCTGGCATTATTCGGAATGCTCAAGCCAACCGGCGGACAGCTGCTGGTGGATGGAAAAGAAGTGCATATCAAGAGTGTATCAGCGGCTCAGAAACTGGGGATTGCCCTGGTTCCTGAGGATCGTCTGACAGAAGGGCTCTTCCTTCCCCAGTCGATTATCCGTAATATCACGGTCAGCAAGATGGATCAGTTGGCTAATAAAGCCGGCATTCTGAGCAGCAAAAAGGTTGAGGAAGAATCCGCGAAATGGGTGAAGGATATCGGGGTTGCCACCAAAAATCACGAATTCCCGGTTCAGACACTCTCAGGAGGAAACCAGCAGAAGGTCGTACTCGGCAGATGGCTTGCGAACCACCCGAAAGTATTAATTCTGAATGGACCTACAGTAGGCGTGGATATCGGCGCCAAATATGATATCCATAAACTGCTGAGAGAACTGGCTGCGAGCGGTATGGCAATTATTGTTGTATCCGATGACGCGTCAGAAGTAATTGCAACCTGTGACAGGGCGCTGGTCATGCAGACGGGACATGTGACAGGCAATCTGTCGGCTGACGACCTGAATGCGGGCACGCTTGCACAGGCTACGGTCTAGGGGAGGGGTGAAGTGCAAATGAATAAATTTTTCAAGAGGTTGATTAAGCAGACAGAATTTTATGTGTTTTTAATCATTGTAGTTCTGTCACTTGTAATACAGGCGAGATCCGGATTGTTTTTCGCTAACAATAATATTGTAGACCTGCTCCGTTCCATGATAGTTCCGTCTATCTACGCAATCTGTGCACTGCTGGCTTTTGTCAGCACTGGTCCGGATGTATCCTTTCCGCTGATTGCGGCGCTGAGCAGTTACCTGGCTCTGACTGTAACGAACAGCCTGGGACTGGATGGCGCACCGTGGATCATTACATTTATTATCGGCATTGTATTTGGATGTATCATGGGAGCGCTCAACGGAATCATAATTGTAAAGTATAAATTTCCAAGTCTGATCGTAACACTGGGTACCAGCTCCATTTTCAGTGGAATCCTGCTGGGGGCTTTCGAGGCAGAGAGAATGGACCTTCCGGCGAATCTTGCAGCATTTGGAAAAGCGTCATTATTAACAGTTAAGCATGCAAAAAGCGGGCTGGGTTCTACACTGCCGATGACATTTGTCATTATGATTGTTATTTACATCATTGCCTACCTGATTCTGAATAAAACAGTTGTGGGCCGCGGTGTGTATGCAATCGGCGGTGATGAAGTATCCGCAGAGAGAGCCGGATTTAACGTGAAGGGAATCCGTTTCGGAATCTTTGTAGTAAACGGCGGTATTGCTGCAGTGGCAGGACTCTGTTATGCAGTCATGTCCATGAGATATCTGCCTACTGAGTATGCGGGCGGCGAGATGATCGTTATTGCGGCCATCATCCTGGGCGGCACGAGAATGACGGGCGGTATCGGAACCCTGAAGGGATGCCTGCTCGGAACCCTGCTTCTGACGATGGTTTCAAACAGTCTGATTCTTCTTGGAATCTCTGTTTACTGGCAGAAGGTATTTATTGGAGCCATTATTATTATAGGTACGGCAATCTCTGCGATTCAGAGCCATGCCGGCGCCAAGGTAAAGACCAGGTTAAAGAAGGAGGCGGCATAATATGAAAAAAATGGACAGTAACATCAAACGTTTATTAATAATACTTGTTGCTTTCATTGTGATGGCCTGTGTTACAAAGCCAAGTGAGTTTATCAAGATCGGGAACTTCCAGACCATGGCAAAACAACTTTCCGAGTATGGACTGATGGCGATCGGTGTAGGAATCTGTATGATTTCCGGCGGAATCGATTTGTCTAACGTATATATCGCAAACCTCTGCGGTATCCTCGCAGGACTGATGATGCAGGAGAACGGAAGTATTGCAGTTGCAATCCTTGTTGCTCTGATTGTGGGTATGATCTGCGGCACATTCAATGGATTCCTTGTATCTTACCTGAAGATCCCCGCTATGCTGGCTACGCTGGGAACCTACCAGTTGTTCATGGGAATTGCGATCATATTCTCTGGCGGCAGTACGGTAAGCGGAATTCCGGAAGCATTTACCGGCTTTGCCACGACAGTGCTGTTTGGTTATATACCACTCTCCTTTGTTGTATTCCTGATTCTGATTGCAGTGATGACCTTTATTATGAGCAAGACAAAATTCGGAACAAGGGTATACCTTGTGGGAACCAATGAAAAAGCGGCCAAATTTGCAGGTATCCACTGCAATGCCATATTGATCCGCACCTATATGCTTTCTGGTCTGGTATCCGCAGTGGCAGGTCTTCTCAGTCTTGCAAGAATCAATTCTGCAAAAGCAGACTTCGGAAGCAGTTATACGATGCAGTGTATTCTGATCGCAGTGCTGGGAGGCGTGAATCCAAACGGAGGATTTGGAACGATTCCGGGAATCGCCATAGCGGTAGTCATACTGCAGATGATGTCCTCCTATTTGAATATGTTCCCAAGCATCAGTAACTACTACAGAGATTTAATCTGGGGCATGGCTCTGATTGGTGTTCTGATTATTAATTTCGTCCTTGACAGGAGAAGAACTCAGAAACTGAGTAAAATCAGCTGATAAATTCTGCGGGTGCCTCAAATGTATTTTGCAGTGAGACCCCGCAGTTATCAGTTAAGGATTGAAAATAAAGTGAATCGGTCAGGAGGATGTTATGGAGAAACCGAAAATATTAGTTGTGGGCAGCATGAATATGGATCTTTTCGTGGAGGGGGCAAATTCCATACCGGGATTCGGAGAGTCCATTATGTGTGGTAATTATGGATATGCTACAGGCGGAAAGGGATCCAACCAGGCTATCGCAGCAACTCTTCAGGGAGCGGATGTTACGATGGTGGGACGGCTCGGCGAAGATACAAACGGGGAGTCCCTGAAAAACGAGCTGAAAAAAGCCGGAGTCCATACGGAGTATATTGTAACTGACAAAGAGAAGCAGACGGGACTTGCGCTGATGCTGTTGAATTCTGACGGCCGCTATGTTTCTTATGTAGCGCTGGGAGCGAATGGCAGTATATGCGCGGAAGATGTTAAGGCGGCTTTAGAGGCGGAAAAATTCGATATGGTAATTATGCAGCTGGAGATGCCTCTGGAGACCGTATACCGTACATATGAACTGGCAAAAGAGCGGGACATTCCCGTATTCCTGGATGCGGGGCCTGCGATGAGTATCCCTCTGGAGCGGCTACAGGGGCTATATATCTTATCCCCAAACGAGGCGGAGACAGAGGCGCTGACGGGGATAAGTCCCGATACGGAGGAAAGCGCCGTTGAAGCAGCAAAATGGCTGTATGATCAGGCGCGCCCCCAGTATGTGATTCTAAAACTGGGATCCCGCGGTGCTTTACTCTATGACGGGAAAGCAGCAGAACGGATTCCCTGTTTTACAGTAAAAGCAGTCGATTCTACTGCTGCAGGCGATACATTCGGCGCGGCGCTGGCAATCCGCCTGTGCAAGGGCGACAGTATGAAGGACGCCATCCGTTTTGCGCATGCGGCTGCGGGAATTTGTGTATCCCGCATGGGGGCGCAGGTATCTATCCCGAAAGAGACAGAAGTGGCGGCATTTTTGGAGAAAGAAGGCGGTTCCCATGGAAAAGAAACAGTATAAGGAAATGCATGATGTGATCATAGAGGAGTGCGGACGCACTCTGGATGCGATCGATGCTGATGATGTGCTCCGCTATATCAGGATGATCCAAAGCGCCGAAAAAGTATTTTTTGTTGGCGTGGGAAGGGTTCTGCTGTCATTGGAGGCTATGGCAAAACGATATGCCCATCTGGGGATACGGGCTGTAATCGTAGGTGAGATAACAGAGCCGGCTATTACACTGCGGGATGTTCTGGTGGTAGGTTCCGGGAGTGGAGAAACGCTGTTTCCCGCCGGAATCGCGAAAAAGGCAAAAGCGGCGGGGGCAAAGGTAATTCATATCGGAAGTAATCCGTCAAGCGGGCTTCGGGATGTTGCAGACCTGTTTCTGCGGATTCCGGTGGAGAGCAGGGCGAAGTTGGAGGATGAGATTCATTCCAGACAGCCGATGACGTCCCTGTTTGAGCAGGCTCTGCTGCTCTTTGGCGATACGACCGCGATGATGATGATCGAAGACATCCCAGGCATCAAGATGTTGCAGCATCATGATGCCATAGAGGCGGCAGTACCACATCTTCGTAGAGCGGTGCCTGCCGTCTTCTAATTTATAGTCCTCTTTCTCGCGCTTGTTAGAACGTTCTACGGAAGTTCTTCCGTCATGCCACAACAGATTTTGTACATGATTTTTAAAGTTATAGGGACTCCTTTCAGAACCGAAGCGGTTCGCTAAAGATTTATAGGGAAGGACGGCATTGACTGACTGCCTAAGCTATAAACGAAGTTGTTTAAACAGAGATAAGATTTCGTGCTTGGTGTCACACTTATTTGTGCCTGAAAAGACAGTCTACACATATAACAATACGGTCATCCGGCAAGCCGGACAGCCCACTCACCTCCCCGTGATTTGTAGTATATCGAGTTCCCTACAAAGAAAAATTATAACGAAAAAATAAGTTCAGAAAAACATTTTCATTACGTTTTGTGCCTGAGCGGAGCGAAAGGAATGGATATAACAATGAAAGGATTAATTAAACAGATAGCGATCTTAGTGGAAGATGTGGACAAAGCAATGCAGAATTACTGGGATATTCTTGGGATCGGACCATGGGATGTGCGCCATTTCCGTCCGGAAACATGCCATGATTTCTATGTGAACGGTGAACTTCAGACAGAAGGCTTTGATTTTATCTGTGCCGTCTGCTGGCATGAGGACATTGAACTAGAACTGATCCAGCCAATTGAAGGGCCGAATGTATATTGGGATACGCTGAAAAGAAAAGGTTCTTGCCTGCATCATTTCAAAGTGGTCATTCCGGATAATGATGAGTTGAAGGCTTATGTGGAAGAACTGGAGGCAAAGGGAATGAAAGTAATGCAGACCGGCTGGATTGACAACGACGTTCATTATTATGTGGACTCAGAGGATAAGCTTGGGTTTATTCTGGAACTGGGCAATGGAGGAGCGATCGGAGAACCTGATTACCGTTATCCGGCAGAATAGTTTAGGTCTCAAAATAGTTTATTACCGTAAAAGAGCATTCATAATAACAGTTCAGGTCCGCCTGAACTGTTACCATTCATAGGTAATTGTTAAATGATTTCTTGCCAGCAGATGGACGTATACAGAGCGCCCATAGGTAAGGAGAAAAAGGTCAGTATCCAGAAAAATTCTGGAATGACATAAATGTCAGATTTTGGGGCGCACTTTTAGCCCTCAGATTTAAGAACTATGATAATTGAATACTTTTTCA
>PPYE01433281.1_pt1 | contig 15355 bp, 24 predicted proteins | sample 1559881 | NCBI WGS metagenome assembly PPYE01 (sample SAMN08240022, study PRJNA423297) | Human gut metagenome, whole genome shotgun sequencing project. | reverse complement strand
GCGTTGCGTGGCCTGTTCCTGGTATTGCCTGCGAAGCAGGCCCATCACAAACGGAGCGGGCTTCAATATCCGGGACTTGCCGTTTTTAGTGGGGGCCAGTGTGGCACCGCCGTCAGCGAGCCGCCGCTTTTGAAGCTGCTTTGATACTTTGAGAGTACCGGCCTTAAAATCAACGCTGTCCCATGTAAGGCCCAGGGCTTCTGATTCCCGCAGACCCGTAAACAGGATGACCTTCAAAATGATCTCAAAATCATCTTTGGACGATTCCTGGAGGAAGTTCTTTACCTGTTCGTCCGTCAAGGGAGCGAGTTCTTTCTTCTCCACCCGTGGGAGAGTGACGCGATCAGCGGGATTTATCCGCAGATAGCCAATATCAACAGCGGTTGACAATGCCTTTGTCAGTGTTCCGTGAATGTTCCGCACGGTTTTAGCAGACATGGGGGCAGCTTCATAGACAGGTTTCCCGTCCTTCTTGATGATCTTCCCGTCCTTGTCCCTCTGCGGTACTTTGCAGCCGCTTGCGAGCAGGGTGTTGTAAAACTTCTGGATCAGATGGGGGGCGAGCTGGGACAGCTTCACGGCCCCCAGAGCGGGCTTTATGTGCGTTTCGATGTTGGCCTTGTATGTCTTTTTCGTTGAATACCGCTTGTCTCCCATGTATTCTTCCGCCCAGACATCCAGCCATTGCGCTAGCGTCATCTTTGACGGCTCGAAGTAATCGCTGTTATCCACGGCGGCCACGGCCTGGGCCAACTTCTGGCGGACCTCCTTCTGCGTTTTGCCGTAGACGGATTTTCGAATGGGTTTCCCGGTTCCCGGATCGTGCCCGACGGTGAAGCGGGCCTCCCAGGTGCCGTCCGAACGCTGCCGGATGCTTCCGGCCCCGGCGGCAGCTCTGGTGTTTGATTTTCGCGGCATTGCAATTCCTCCCATGATTTGATAATATGGAGGGGCAGTAGGCGCACAAAGTTTACTGCCCCTATGACCGTCCCTGGTGTTCGCAGCACCGGGGGCGTTTTTTATTCTTTGTCAGTTATTAAAAGTTTCGTGTGACGAACAGGATTCTTTCCCAAAATGGCTTTCCGGACTTCATCCACGTTTAACATCCCAGTAGCAATACCATCAGATATCTCATCAACAAATCGATCGCCCAAAGGTTTATCTTTACCTAGTTCAAATTCGAAATGAATTTTTTCAATAATCATTTCTAGGAATGACTTTGCTTCGTTTATGTAATGGGATCGGACCTCACTTCCAAAACTCACAAAGAAATCGTCAAAGAATTCTTTTTTGAGATCATCCTCAATCTCTATAAGAAATTTTTCTATTTTTTTTAACTGATCGGCTGGCAGAGCACTTATATAATCAGTACTGCCCTTTCCCACTGATGCCGCCACAGCGTTGATAAGATCTGAAAACCATTCATTTTCCAGCATTTTATTTAGTATTTCTGAAATCGGAAGAGAAAAATCGGATCGCCCGGTAGATTTAGATATCGTTTGAATGTTTGAAATTGCTTTTTCAGACAGATTCAAAAACTCGCAAACCTGTCTTGTATTACTGTCAGGTGTCTTTGTCGCAGTCAATCCTATCAGGTAGTCACAAGAAACACCACACTTCTCAGCAATGCAACGGAGCATATACGCATCAGGTATTCTATCGCCATTGCAATAAAAACCAACAGTTTGTCGGGATATTCCTAAAAAATCAGCAAATTCTGTATTCGAACGGTCTCCTTGAAGTTCCCTAAACCGCTCCGTAAAAATTGGCAAGCGGTTATTTTTGGTGGTGCTTTGCTTCATTTATTAACACAACCTTCCGCATAAGCTGCAATAATGTACGCACTTGTTGAAACTTTTGTTCGATTATTGATTACGCTCTTGTTGTATGCTACAATCAGTATAGCAGAATACAAATGAAGCGTCAACAACAAATTGGAGGTGGATCTATGAGCAATCAGGATATCAGACGCACAGCGGCAGGGGCTGGAGTAAGACTTTGGCAGATTGCGGAGGAACTGGGGATTGCAGATTGCAGCCTTTCCCGCAAGCTACGCAAAGAACTGCCGCAGGAAGAAAAAGCACAGATTTTCGCAATTATCAAGCGGCTTTCAAAGGAGGTTGGCTAATATGGAAAAATTGGCGTTTACCATTTCAGAGGCCGCTAAAGCCGCCGGTGTTTCCCGGCCAACAGTTTACAGATGGACCCGTATTCCAGACTTCCCTGTGGCCCGGATCGGGGGATGTACCCGCATTCCGGTGGAGGCTTTCAAGTTGTGGCTCAATCAGCAGGCGGGGGTGAGTGAGAGTGCATAACAGTAAAAAAACCCGCCCCGCTGGTAGCACAGCGGAGCAGGCAAAGCAGGGAAACCACTGGGCAAGCGGAAATCCCTGCAATCAGTATAACCCGCACGGCGGCTGCCGTCAATTCGAGATCGCGGAACTTTTGGGCCACGGCCCGGAGAACGGCCTCCGGCTTTCGGAGTTAGTCAGCTTGACCGGACGGAAAGGGCGAGAGGTGCGGCGGGCCATCCAGGCCGAACGGCTGCGGGGCGTCCCCATTTTGAGCGACAACACAAACGGCTATTTCCTGCCGGGAACGGAATCCGACCGCGCCGCCTGTGTTCGGTCCCTGCGAGGCAGGGCACGGGAGATCCTGGACGTGGCAAACGCAATCGAGGCGGCGAAGATGGAGGCGGGTTAATTGGCAAAAGAGAAGCGGGCAACGTGGTGGAAAATGTTCTACCACCAGAGGGCGGCAATCGAGAGCGTGTCGGACGAAGATGCAGGGAAGGGGCTAAAGGCGGCTTTCCGGTATTTTGACGGAGAGCCGATTTCAACAGAAGAACTTACACAAGCAGCTTTCCTTGTATTTTGTGTAATGCGTCCATACATTGACGAAAGCAAGCAGGATTATGCTGCCGCAGTTGAGAGCGGGAAGAGAGGCGGGGACAAGCGGTGGGGGAACGCATAGGGACCCTATACCCCCCCCCCTATACCCCCCTTTAGGGTAGTCTAGGGTAGTCTAGAGAAGCAGAAGCAGATGCAGACAAAGAAACAGATAAATAAAATGGCGGCGGCGCTTTTGCGCGCTCGCGCCATTATAAAATGGCCTGACGGCACAAATGCAAACATTTGCCGCCATTTGACAGCAAAATAAGCAAGTCCTTTTGACAGATAGCGAGGTGAGAATACGCTTTTTGATTTTGAGACATTTCGGAAACTGGTAGAGCGGTGTTATGAACCAGGGCCGTACAGATTGGGAATGGTTATCGGGGTGTTCCAATATTATTTCACCTGCTACGAACAGCGGTTCGGAGAGCCGCACCCAAATATCCGCATGGATCAGATCCGGCGGATCATAAGCGCCATGCCGTATGTAAACAGGGACGATATTGGCGGCTATTATCCGGATATTGACTATGATACATACCCGTTTATCATTGACCGACATTTCAGGACTAACTACCGGAACTGTGATTACAACATTAACCATTTTTTCAGCGGAAAAATACGGGAATTGCGCTTGCACGAATGCGAGAGGGGAGAATGAGCAATGAGCATTTACAGAACCTGTCCCCATTGTGGGGTGCACCTGGACCCCGGCGAGCGGTGCGACTGTGCTTTTACAAGGAGCGCCGGCGCTTTTGCGGCGCAGAGGGTAAAGAGAGCCGGGAAAGAAATGAAGCAGAAAACGAAAGGAGCAGCAAAGAATGCTTGACAGAAAGAAACTGGATCAGATGGAGGAACACGGCGCGGCGGCTGCCCTCCAGTACCGGGGGGAACTGAGTGCGGAGCTGGGCGACAGCGTCAGCAGCACATATGATGCTGTAAACGCCTACTTCAACGACCAGAAGAAACGGGCGGCGGCAATCGCTGACCGTGTGGGGAATCTCCGCGAGGATATTTCCGACATTGACGAAAAAATTTCCTCTTTGGGCCCCGCACTGGCACAGGCCACCATTTCCGGGAATTCTGCGGCCCTGGATGCCATTCAAAAAGAGATCGCAGACCTGGAGAGCAGAAAGGCGGCCAACAAGGCGCAGATCGGCCTATTGGGGGATGCCCATATTTCCGGGGATGAAGCACTGTATCAGGTAGCAGACGAGGCCGCAAAGAAGATGGAAGCCATTTACCGGGAGAAGCTGGCGGAAATGAATGCCCTTGTTACGTTTGCCAATAAGCAAATTTCCCTTTGGGCGCGCGTGGCAGACCTTTCCAATTTGGGCGGTGACACTATTCCCGTTAATTCTGTACGCTCCAAGGTGGCAGATATGCGACAGGACTTTTCCGCCGAAGATTGATTTCCCGGCGCTTTCCGCCGATTTCTGGCGGTTATAACTGATTTGACAAGGAGGCATACACAATGAGCTATTGGGACGATGAAAAGCCCGTGGTGGCCGATACGGGCAAGAATGTAATAGAGCTGTACCAGAACGCCGGGAAGCTGGCAATTTCCCGCCCGTCCTGGACAGACGACGCGGGAGAAGTCCGGCGGGGCAAGACGGTGGTGCTTGACCTGGGGGCGGTGAAAACTTCCCCGGAGGCCGTGCAGATCGTCAAGACCATTGCTGGGAGCCTGTGAGGGAGGCCCGCAGACAGGAGGCGATACAAACGACACCACGCAAAGAAAAAGCCCTGATATCCCTGCTGACGTGTCGCACCAGGGCGGAGGCAGCGGAGGCGGCGGGGATCGGAGAAAGCACCTTGCGGGGATATCTGCGAGAGCCAGAGTTTCAAGCACGGTACCGGGAGGCGTTCGGGGAGCTTGTCCAGGACGCCACCCGGCAGGCACAACAGGCCATAGCCCCGGCGCTTTCCACCTTGCGGGAGATTGTGGAGGACGAAAACGCAGGGGCAAAGGCCCGCATAATGGCAGCCCGTTCAACCTTGGAATTTGCCTTGAGGCTGACGGAGCAGCTCGACATTATTTCCCGCATTGAAATCCTTGAACATGCCATAAAGGAGGGCGTCGAACAGTGAAAGACATTTTGAAGCGGCTCCAGCGCCTTGAAGCTGCCTACCAAGTGAGACAGGGCGGCTTGACCGTGTTCCGGCTGGATAACGGCAGCTTGTTTCACACCAGGGAAGATCCTCTCACATATCTGCTGAAAAACGGCGTTGACACCGGTACGGGGAAAATCGTTGACCTGATGGACCCGGAGGGGGAATGCGACCCCATTACGGCGGCAGTCTATTCCGACATTCGAGAAATCATTTCAGGAGGTGATAACATTGGGCATTGATGATTTTAGCGCCGCCCAGATGGCGTCCCGGCTGGATGCTATCAGGAACACCGGCGGCACCGCAGAGGAAAGAGCGTGGGCCCGTGAGCTTTCTGGCGTTCTCCGCAAGGAACCGGAGATCAGCCTGCCCGAAGCAGAGCACCGGGCATGGTGCAACGTCATTAAAGGCAGGTTTGAGCAGGCATGAAAATCACTATTTCCTATATGCCGGAAGAAGAGCGCGAGGCGACCGCAGACATGATGGTGCTTCACAGGCGGCACCCTGGCACAAAGACCCGCCGGAGCAAGGCCCATTTGCCCGCCGTGTCGGCTTATATGCGGATCGCGCCGGGTGACTTTCGGCAGTTGACACCGTGCGATTTTTGCGGGCACAGGTATGAAAGAAAACCCTGTACAAACTGCCCAGCAAAGGTGTAAAATAGACACAAGAGAATAGCGCGGAAGAGTACCCACCCCTCCGGGGGTGATTCGCTGGAGACAGCGCGGGAAAACGGTTTGCATGGTTGCATACTGTCCCGTGCTGTTTTCTTTTCCCCTGGCGGCGGGGCGTCCTGCCTTTCTCCCCGCTGCCGGGGGATCACAAAACAACACAAAGGAGATTTACATATGAGAAACGATAGATTTTCCGTTCAGGTTGAAACACGCGGACCCAAGCTTGTCATGACTTTTGACGAGGTAAAGGAGCGGCCCTCTGATTTGACCTTTGAAGTGGTAAAAGAGAAGCCCCATGCGGACGCTGACATTTCCCGGAAGCTCGACAAGATCCTCGACGCCCTGGAACGTGAGATCAAAGGCGACCGCCCGACCCCCCAGCAGAGCCTTGAAGCAGCTATCGCAGAGATCATGGAGAAATACGAGGGTGACGCACGGCGGCAGGGAATTAACCCGTCCCCGGAAGCGCCCGGCATGGACTATGCAGCCATGAACCCCCACAAGAGATCCCCTGTTGTTGAATGTTCGGACAGGCCGCACATCCGAAAAAACGGACGCTTTGGGTATGAAAATTCCGAGGATCGTGTCACTGTTCCTGCTCGTTTTTTCGAGGACAGCGGCCCTATGACCCCTTGCGAAGAAGCAGAGGCGGCATACGCCGCCATGAACCCCCACAAGTGCAGGGACAAGCAGCCTGCCACAAGGACGGCCAGAGACAGCGCCCGGCGGCCTATGAGCATTTGCGAACAGTGCGAGGCGGCCTATGCGGCCCGGAACCCCCACAAGCGAAGAATTTAAAAAGGGGTAGTTAGAAAATGACACTCGAAGAGAGAGCAAAACAGCTTAAAAAAATTCAATCACAGTTGCCCGGGGTATTGGATGGGATTGCAAAGGACGCCACCATCCGGGCAATCGAAAAGGCAGCAGATATGACGCCTGGTACGCATGATGATTTAAGCGGGACTAATACCAGAAGCGCAGGAATGAAGCAGCACTGGGACACAGACAGCGATAAAACGCCCAAACGGTCCGGGGAAACACTTACAACTGTGCTAGCCAACAATAAAAACTATGCTTCCTATGTCAACGACGGTCACCGTATGGATCGGCACTTTGTCCCAGGATTGAATGTCAACCCAGCATCCGGGATGCTGGAAATGGACCCGAACGGAAAAGGCGGCATCGTGGTTGGGACAAAGACTTCCTATGTCCCAGGACTTTACATGGTCGACGCTGCAAAGAAGGTCTACCAAGAAACCGTGGAATCGGAAGCAAAGAAAAGGATCGAAAAACTGTTCAATGAATAGGCAGCGTGCAGACCACCGCAAAAGCATTTTGACAGGAAAAGAAAGGGCCGCCCGACCTGGGCGGCCCTCCTGCGTCGTTCACTTTACGCTTACTTCAAAATGAGCTGTACAATCTCGAGAACAAGGGACAGCTGCCGGTTGTTGCAATGGTCTAGCAGGCTGATGATTTCCGCAATCGTTTCAGTGTATGTCATTTCCGCACCTCCTTTCTCATGAGCTGTACATTGTGGAAGCTGGCGGCGGCCTGGAAGCCCCGGTATGTCAAGGCAAACATGGTGAAGTCCCCCACGCCGTAGCCGCCGATATAGTGCACGTGTGCGTCTCTGCTCATGCTTTTTGCGTGTTCCACGGCGTCCTTGCCGAAAAGAGCAGCCGCCCGGAACTCCGGCACCATGTCCTCCGATCCCATCAGAACGGCCTCCTGCGCGAAAATGGCTGCCACCTGTGCCTTATTCAATTCTTTCATGTGTATTTCCTCCTTGCTTTTCTGGAGGGGACCGGCTACAATGGAACCGGCCCCCTGTTGTTTGTCACTGCCGGGGATCGCTTGCCTCTCTCGCGTCTGCCAACGTGGGAGGGGCTTTCTTTTTCGGTGGGGCCTCGATGGCATCCACCAGGGCGAAGATCCAGCGCGTCAGCTGCCAGATCCCGACCACGATTGCCACCGTCTCCATCATGCCACGGTGAACCGGCGCACGGTGGTTTCTTTGGTGAACCGCTCCGCCACATCGGGAAGAGCCTTGCGGAGCGCCGCAGCGTCCAGCCTGGAGGACGTGACCGGCTTCCAGGTGACTTTGTATTCCCCGGCCTGGAGGGCCTCCTGGGACACCATAGCGGCCTTGATGGCGTCCTTGATGGCCTCCGCCTCTGCCTGGGCCTCTTCAATGAGGGCTTGCAGCTGCCGCAGCTCGCGGCACTTGATTTCCATTTCATTGATGCTCATATCATTTTCCTCCTTATGATCGGCGGGGGCGGGCAGATTGTAGAGAGTACACCCGGAACATGAACCGGTCCACCTGTCGCAGCCGTCCAGCCCCCTTGTGGGATTCGAGAGATTTTAGAGGGAATACCCGGGGCGTCACCGGTCCGTCCGTCGCAGCTCTCTTGCCCCTTGCTGTGATTACATTGTACTATATGATTAACCATATATCAATAGATGGATTGCACAATGTTAACCATATATTTATGTGCAAAATATATATAATTAAACATATATATTCGTGATAGAATAGAGAGGGAAAGGAGGGTGGCTATTTTGGCACCATCAGAGGCGCAGAAAAGGGCATCGGCAAAATATCAGCGGGAAAATATTGCAAGTTTGGCGTGTCGTGTCAAGAAGGATCAGGCGGAGAAGTTCAAGGCGTATTGCGCAGGACTGGGGAAAACTTCAAACGCCGTCTTGCGGGACTATGTTCTGGCCTGCATAGACGAAAAAGAGGCCGGGGGAGAATAACCCCCGGCTTTCGCTTTAATACTTGACAATGACCTGGAAAAAGCATATCCTCTAGGGTAAGGGGCCGAAGCCCCGGTCCCTACTCGGTTAGCCGCTCGATTAAATCGATCAGCGACTTAACGAGGTTCAGGATTGCGGTGATAAGGACGATTGCTTGGAGGGCGTTGTCCTTATTGCCGTTTTTCTTTTTCCGGGCCATTTGCTATATTGCCCGCCGTAGAAGTCTATCCTGGCATCAAGGAAGCTGTGCTTTCCGACACAATTAAAGCTCCAAAGCAGATGATCGCAGAAACCGCAACAGGGGGCTATTTCTACCCCTTCATTTACCCCTTACAGCTTTTTTAACGTGATACGGCATTTTACAGTGAAACCCGGAAAGCCTTGAAAATACCGGACTTTTGAAAATGCCTGATACCGTATTTTACACACTATTTCCAGTTCGAATCCTTCACCCGCTGCCATAACCGGAAGCATCTTTATGCTTCCGGTTTTTTTGCCCGCAGTTTGGATGAGCTGCCCTTATCCATGATTCTTTCGGCAGAGTGTTACAGGGGATGGAGCGGATATCCCGGCCGATAGCTGTCTATCCATCAATCGCGAAAAGAGTACCGGGCAGGAATTGATTTCCTGCCCGGTATGTTTCGTATGGGGCACATGCTGCTTTGCAGGTACGTGATCCGGGCTTGCCGCCGGGGAAAAACATCAGCCCCCGGCCTTTTCCTGCAGGGACTCCACCAGGGCGTCTGCCAGCTTGTCCAGCTCCACGGCCTTGTCAGGCAGCAGGGAGGAGGCCAGGCTCAGCCGCTCGTTGAGGACCGTCATGTTCTTCATTTCCTCATCCAGGAACTTCTGCATCAGGTCGCCGGATTTGCAGGCCCAGGAGCCGTTTTCAATGATGGCAAAGGTGCGGTTTTGCAGGTTCAGCGCCTTCATATCCTCCAGATAGTTCTTCATCACCGGATAGATCCCCAGATTGTAGGTGACGGAGGCCAGCACCACATGGCTGTACTTGAAGGTCTCGGAGATCAGGTAGGACACATGGGTGTTGGACACGTCGTACAGCGCCACGTCGGTGATGCCCTTCTCGCAGAGCTTGACGGCCAGAGCCTGGGCGGCGGCTTCCGTGTTGCCGTACATGGAGGCGTAGACGATCAGCACACCGTTGACCTCCGGCTCATAGCGGCTCCACTTGTCGTACTTGTCGATGAAGTACCCCAGGTCCTTGCGCCACACGGGACCGTGGAGGGGGCAGATGTATCGGATCTGGTCCAGAATGCTGCCGGCCTTTTTCAGCAGCAGCTGGATGTGGGGGCCGTACTTGCCCACGATGTTGGTCAGGTACCGGCGGGCCTCGTCGATCCAGTCCCGGTCAAAGTTCACCTCGTCGGCGAAGAGCTTGCCGTCCAAAGCGATGAAGGAGCCGAAAGCGTCGGCGGAGAAGAGAACGCCGTTGGTGGTATCAAAGGTCACCATGGCCTCCGGCCAGTGGACCATGGGGGCTCCCACAAAGGTGACCGTGTGGTCGCCGAAGGAGTAGGTGTCGCCCTCCTTCACCTCGATGCACTTGTGGCCCTCCAGCTGGAAGCCGAACTGGCGCATGAGCATAAAGGCCTTTTCTGTGGAGATCACCTGCACCTTGGGATAGCGGAGCAGGATCTCCTCGATAGAGGCGCCGTGGTCCGGTTCCATGTGGTTGATGACCAGATAGTCCAGGGGCTTTCCGCCCAGCAGATACTGGATGTTTTCCAGCAGCTGCCGGCAGGCGGACCAGTCCACCGTGTCGAACAGGACACTCTTTTTGTCCAGCAGCAGATAGGCGTTGTAGCTGACGCCCTTGGGGATGGGATGGATATTCTCGAACAGGGCCAGACGGTGGTCGTTGGCGCCGACCCAATAGAGATTGTCAGTGACCATTCTTACGCAATGCATACAGAAATCCTCCTTTACACACGAATATTGGGCCGTTACGCTTCAATGAACTGGTCCTTGGCCTCGGCACACTCCGGGCAGACCCAGTCCTCCGGCAGCTTCTCAAACAGGGTGCCGGGGGCGATGTCGGCGTCGGGATCGCCCAGTTCCGGGACATACTCATAGCCGCAGCCCCCGCAGACGTACCGCTTGCCGATAGGGGCTTCCTTGGGGGGACGGGGCCGCTTCATCTTCACCATGGGAGGCGCCGGCTGCTTCTCGCCGGTGTCCAGGGCGGCGGTCAGCAGAGGCAGGATCTCATTTACATCTCCCACGATGCCGTAGTCGCAGTTCTTGAAAATGGGGGCCCCGGCATTTTTGTTGATGGCCACGATGGTGGAGGCATCCTTGATACCCTTGAGGTGCTGCACCGCACCGGAGATGCCGCAGGCGATGTACAGGTTGCCAGTGAACTTCTGGCCGGACATGCCCACATACCGGTTCAGCGGCACGTACTTCAGCGTCTCCGCCACCGGGCGGGAAGAGCCGATGGCCGCACCGGCAGCCTTGGCCAGATCCTCAATGAGCTTCATGTTCTCTTTTTCACCGATGCCCTTGCCGGCGGACACCACCCGTTCCGCCTGGGCGATGGGGGTGTCCAGGGGGATGCCTACGGTGAAGTCGTGGCCGTCCTTTTTCAGATGCTCCACCAGGGCCGCCACCTGCTCGGCGGGAGAGCCGTCCCGCAGGATGACTTTCTTGCGGATGCCAGTGATGGGGGCGGGCTTCTTGGGCCGGCTGGCCGAACCGCCGGCACTCTTGGGGGGCTTGCCCAGGATGTGGGAGGCGATGACCACCCGCTGGATCTCGTTGGTGCCCTCGTAGATGGTGGTGATCTTGGCGTCCCGGTAGGCCCGCTCTACCTCCATGCCCTTCATGAAGCCGGCGCCTCCGTGGATCTGCAGAGCATCGTTGGTGACCTCCAGGGCGATGTCGGAGGCGTACATCTTGGCCATGGCGGACTCCATGCCGTAGGGAACGTGGGCCTCCTTGAGCTCCGCGGCGGAATACACCAGGAACCGGGTACAGCGGAGCTTGGTGGCCATGTCCGCCAGTTTGAAGGAGATGGCCTGCTGGAAGCCGATGGGCTTGCCGAACTGGATGCGCTCCTTGGCGTAGTCCACCGCGGCGTCATAGGCTCCCTGGGCGATGCCCAGAGCCTGGGCCGCGATGCCGATGCGGCCGCCGTCCAGGGTGGACATGGCGATCTTGAAGCCCTCGCCCTCCTTGCCCAGGAGATTCTCCTTGGGCACCTCCACATTGTCGAAGATCAGCTCGGCGGTAGAGGAGGAGCGGATGCCCATTTTGTCATAGTGATCTCCAAAGTAGAAGCCCTTCCAGCCTTTTTCCACAATGAAAGCAGAGATGCCCCGGGTACCGATGTCCGGCGTGGTGACGGCAAAGACCACGTAGGTGTCCGCTTTGGGGGCGTTGGTAATGAAGATCTTGCCGCCGTTGAGGATGTAGTGGTCCCCCTTGAGAACGGCGGTGGTCTCCGTGCCGCCGGCGTCAGAGCCGGCGTTGGGCTCCGTCAGGCCGAAGGCGCCGATTTTCTCACCCTTGGCCAGAGGTACCAGATACTTCTGCTTCTGGGCCTCCGTACCGTAGGCAAAGATGGGCCAGGAGCCCAGGGACACGTGGGCGGAGAGAATGACACCGGCACCGCCGTCCACCCGGGCCAGCTCCTCCACGGCGATGGCGTAGCTCAGGGCGTCCAGCCCGGCGCCGCCGTACTCCTTGGGGAAGGGGATGCCCATGAGGCCCAGCTCGCCCAGCTTGCGGATGGCCTCATCGGGAAATTCATTTTGCTGATCCAGCATGAACGCGATGGGTTTGATCTCTTCCTCCGCAAAGGCGCGGATTTTGGCCCGCAGCTCCTCGTGGGCCTGAGTTGTTTGAAACAGCATCTCATTACCTCCTTTTTATTCTTGACAAAATTTATCCAGTTTTCGCGTATAAAAAAGATCAGGGCTCCGTCAGGATTTCCCGCAGACTGTGGGAGCGAAGCTCATTATCCAAATTCTTTTGAATTTCCAGCAATTTGCCGTGCACCGTGCAGCCGCCGTGGCAGCTGCGCCAGGAACACGGATACGCCGGATCCATGCAGGCGCTCAGGCCGCTGTGCTCGCCTATGGCCATCATCAGATCATAGAGGCTGACCGCCGACAGATCGGCTGCCAGCCGGCAGCCCCCCGCCGTCCCCCGGACAACGTCGATCAGGCCTGCTTTATCCAGCTTTTTTAAGATTTTGTAGGCGAAGGACTGGGGCAGCAGCTCGTCCTGCGAAATTTGTCCCACGGTATGCAGCTCTCCGTCCAGGAGAACGCGCAGGATACGGAGGGCATAATCAGTCTCCCGGGTAATGATCATTGTCCCCGCCTCCTTGTTGAATGTTTCCTTGACCAGAGCGTATCAAATTGGACAATATTTGTCAAGTATAGGAGGATAATCCGACATTTTTTGGAGCTTCCTCCAAAATTACGGATGCTTTTTGGGGAAACACACGAGAATCGGTTTTCCGGTTTTCCGCATATTTGGTGCGGCCAGACGGGGGCAACACCGTATTGGCCTGACTGGAAGCAGGCACGGAGGGATCACAAAGGGAGGAGGCCTTAAACTGGTCTCCTCCCTTTGCCGGTTCCTTGGTACAGATTTCAACGGTCCGGCATCCCTGCAGGTCAGGGGAATGCCGGTGCAGCGGTAGGGTCAGATTTCCGGAGAATTGCCGGAAGAGGGCATTCGCCAGGCCAGATGGTCGGTGTGGAGCAGGTGATGGGACGCCTTCCCCAAGGGCTTGCCCAAAAATTCCCGGTACAGAGCCTGGATTTCCGGATTCTCATGGGAAAAGCGGATGCCGGAGGCCGCGTCCAGCTGCCACAGACGCTGGCCGCGTTCCGCAGCCAACTCGGCCCCCTCATGAATGGGCTGCCCGCCGCCGCCGGCACAGCCGCCGGGACAGGCCATTACTTCCACAAAGTCATAGGATACCTGTCCCTTTTCCAGGGCTTCCATCAGCTGCCGGGTGCTGCCCAGGCCGCTGACTACAGCCACCCGGACTTCCCCGGCGCCGGGAATGGTGAAAACGGCCTCTTTCCAGGGGCGGTTTCCCCGCACCTGGGCAAAGGCATCCGGATCCGGGTTTGCTCCGGTGACCAGGAAGTAGGCGCTGCGCAGAGCCGCGTCCATGACGCCGCCGGTGGCGCCGAAAATCACCGCCGCACCGGTGCCGGAGCCCAGGGGAGAATCAAAGGATTCCTCCGGCAGATCCTGGGGCAGGATGTGCTCGCTGCGCAGCAGGCGGGCCAGCTCCCGGGTGGTCAACACCGCATCCACATCCGGGTCCCCGCAGGCATCCCGCATGGTGGGCAGGCGGCACTCACTCTTTTTGGAGATACAGGGCATCACCGACACCACGAACATCTTGTGGGGATCGATACCCTTGCGCTGGGCAAAGTAGCTCTTGGCCACGGCGCCGAACATCTGCTGGGGGGATTTGGCGGTGGAGAGATTTTCCGTCCAGGCAGGGAACTGGCCCTTTACAAAGCGTACCCAGCCGGGGCAGCAGGAGGTAAACATGGGCCAGCGGTATTGGTTCTTGTGGGTGAACCGCTGGAGAAACTCGCTGCCCTCCTCCATGATGGTGAGATCCGCGGTGAAGTTGGTGTCAAACACATAGTCAAAGCCGATCCGCCGCAGCGCGGCCACCATCCGTCCCGTGGTGGCCAGAGCCGGATCCAGGCCGAAGCTCTCTGCCCAGGCCACCCGCACCGCCGGAGCCACCTGGATGACGGTGGTGATGTTGGGATCCTCCAGGGCGTCGAACACGGCATTGGTATCGTCCCGGGCGGTGAGAGCGCCGGTGGGGCAGTGGGTAACGCACTGGCCGCAGTAGGTACAGTCGGTATCTTTGAGCAGGCGGTTGAAGCTCACATCCACCGTAGTGCGGGAGCCGGTGCCGGCCACGTCCCAGATGTGCATATTCTGGACTTTGTCGCAGATCTGCACGCAGCGCATACACTTGATGCACTTTCCCGCCTCCCGGATCAGGGGGGCGTCCAGGTCGATGCGGGAGCGCTCCGGCTTTACCGCGTAGGGCTGATAGTGGATGTTCAGATCCTGGGAGAGGGTCTGGAGCTCACAGTTGCCGCTGCGGATACAGGTGGTGCAGCTGGTATCGTGCTGGCTGAGCAGCAATCGCAGATTGGTACGCCGGGCCCGGCGTACCCGGGGAGAGTTGGTGTGGATCACCATGCCCTCCAGCACCGCGTTGTCGCAGGCGGTGACCAGCCGCTCGATGCCGTCGATCTCCACCACGCACATGCGGCAGGCGGCGATCTCGTTGATGCCCTTTAAGTAGCACAGATGGGGGATGGGGATGCCGGCGGCCTGGGCGGCGTCCAGAATGGTGGTGCCCGTCTGCACGGAGACGGAGCGGCCGTCAATGATTGCATTTACCATTTTTCCACACGTCCTCCCTTGAAAACTCCGTATCCGAAGTGGTCGCACCGCAGGCAGCGGGAGGATTCCTGCTCCGCCTCCTCCGCGGTCAGGCCGCACTCAATACAGGTGAAGTCATGCTTGCGTTCACAGGCGTCCCGCTCGGTGGTGTTGACCCGGCCCCGGGGCTTGAGGTCGGAGAACCGGGGAGCCGGCACCCGCACCGCCGAGGCAATCTCGTGATGGAAGCCAAGATATTCGTCGATATTGGCCGCGGCGGCCTTGCCGGCGGCGATGGCCCGGATGACGGTGGCGGGGCCGGTGACGCAGTCGCCTCCGGCAAACACGCCATCCAGATCCGGCAGCCTGGTGTCTGATCCAGCCAGCAGGGTGCCGCCCCGCTGGATCACTACGCCGGACTGCTCGAAGCCCAGGGACTCTACGCCCTGGCCGATGGCCACGATGATAACGTCCGCCTCTACCCGGTGTTCTGCCGCCCGGGCGGTGCCCGGC
>PPYE01357933.1_pt1 | contig 15355 bp, 12 predicted proteins | sample 1559881 | NCBI WGS metagenome assembly PPYE01 (sample SAMN08240022, study PRJNA423297) | Human gut metagenome, whole genome shotgun sequencing project. | reverse complement strand
ATTTGTACCTTTATTTAAATATAAATTAAGATTAGTAAACGATAAGGAAGTTTTTGAAGTTTTAAATAAAAAAGGATTAAAATTCATGCCTTGGATTAAAATTCCTGTTTCATGGGTTAGTTTAAGAATGAGGTGATATTATGGCAAAAGATTATAATAGAAATAATAGGCAAAATGAAAATGAAAATTATAATGATGTTACAAACAGAATAAAAAGTTTAAATCAGCTATCTGATTTATCTACAAAAGATATTGCAGATGAAGGGGGATATGCAGATAAAGTAGCGAAAGGATCTAAACAACTAAAAACAAATCAATTAAGAAAATTTTTTGGTGCAGTTAGATTAATTGAACAAAAAACAACATGGGATGAAATTGAACCGGAATTTTATCTTTTAAAACCTAAATTAGCAGTTGCTGTAGGAAGAGGAAATGTTCCAAAGGCATTTTATAATTTTATGATGGCAGCTATGAGTAAAGTGGATGTTGGGTCTGAAGAAGATAAAATGAAAAATTTTAAAACATTTATAGACTTTTTTGAATCAATTGTAGCATATCATAAATATCACTATCCAAAAAATTAAGTTAAAATAAGGAGGCAATTATTATGTTTAAAGAAAATTTTGTTATTAAAGGAGAATTAGTTTGTGAAACAGGACTTCATATAGGCGGATCTAACGATAATATTGACATTGGAGGAACTGATAATGTTATTATTCGTGATGTAGTTTCAGATTTACCATTTATCCCAGGATCATCTTTAAAAGGGAAACTTAGATCTTTATTTGAATTAAATGATAAAGAATCTGCTCAAAGTGTAATGAAAAACAAAGGAGGTCCTGCAACTGACGGTAATTCCAAAGCAGCTAAAATATTTGGAGTATCAGCAGATAATAATAAAGCTTTAGATTTCCCTACTAGATTAATTGTTAGAGATGCTTTTCCAACAGAAAAATCAATTGAATTATGGAGTAAACAGGAAGATATTGTTCGTGGAGCAGAATTAAAATATGAAAATAATCTTAACCGTATTACTTCAGCAGCTACTCCAAGAAATATTGAAAGAATACCAAAAGGATCTGCATTTGCTTTTGAATTCATATTTTCAGTTTATGAAGAAGATGAAGATAATTTAATGGGCGTATTTGAAGCAATGCGTCTTTTAGAGGACAATTATCTTGGAGGAAGTGGTAGTAGAGGTTTTGGTAAAGTTAAATTTACCAATATTTCAATTACAAAAAGAGGCCAAGATTATTATAAAAAAGACATGGATGAAGAAGTTATTATTGAAAATGCAGATATTTCTGAAGCTGTTAAAAGTATTAACTAAGGAAAGATAATTAAATTTAAGATATGAGGTGAAAAAGTGTTAATATATTTAAAACCCTTATCAATCTTTCCAGAACTTCACTCAGATACATTATTTGGTGCAATAACTTATGCAATAAGTCAGTTATATCCTGAAAAAGTTGATGAAATGGTTAAATCTTTTGAAGATGAACCTCCATTTATAATTTCCTCAACATTTCCATTTATATTTAAAGAAGATTTTGAAAACGGTAAAAAAATAAAATTTTATCCTAAAATTATATTTCCGCAAAAATCAAAAGATTTGGAAGAAAAGTATCATCCTAAAGATTTTAAAGAATATAAAAAAGTTAAATTCATTGAAGAAAATTTATTCTTTGACTTATTAAAAGGTAAATTAAGTGAAAGTGACATATTAAGAAATTATAATCAGTATACCTTTATTAAAGGATTGCTCATGAGGGAATCTTATAATATTGATGTTAATTTTGGAGAAAATATTATTCTAAATAATAGTGTTAACCGTATAACTAATGAAACAGAAGGTATTTTCTACACATCTGGAAATGAATTCAAAAATATGGGGTTATTTTTCTTAGTAGAATTTATGGATGAGGATTATAAACCAATTGTTAAAGCAGCTATTAAATTCTTAAAAGACCGTGGATTTGGAAGAGATATTTCAACAGGAAAAGGTCAGTTTGATTATTTTATAGATGAAGAATACTCTTTAAATCGCCATGAAGGTAATTATTTTGTAACTTTATCAAGATTCATTCCAAATTCAGATGATTTGGCACATATTAATGAATTTGCAAGTTATGAAATAGATTCAAAAAGAGGAAAAAGCTCATCTAATGAAATTAGAAAACAAATAAGATTCTTTAAAGAAGGATCAGTTTTCCCAGATTATAAAAAATATTATGGAAGAAATGTTAGTTCAGGTAAGGTTAATCCAGCTATTGAATATGGATTTGCATTTCCATTAAAATGCAACTTAGAGGAGGATAAATAATGTCTGGCGAGTCTTATGATTTACATTTAACTACTTTAAGTCCTATTCACATAGGTTCTGGAAAATCATATAGCTGTTGTGAATTTGTTCCAGCTAAAGCTAAAAGTAAAGGACAAATTGTCAAAATAATAAAAAGAGTTAATTTAACAAATTATTACTCCAGTTTATCTGATGACAGAAAAGATACTTTTTTAGCTAGTTTAACAAATTCCAACTTTGAGTTAAAACAATTTGATAAAAAAATAAAAAAGGATTTTGTCAGATACCAGTGTATTGATAATAGTCGTGTTGATTCTATTAACGAGGTTCAAGAACATATTAAAACATCTGATAAGTTATATATTCCAGGTTCCTCAATTAAAGGAGCTATTAGAACAGCTATCTTTTATGACTTGTTAACTGAAGATGATATGGATAAAATAGGTAGAGATATTTCCAGTAATCGTCGCAATAATAGTTTTTTATCTAATGATTTATTAAAAAAACATTTCACCAGTGGTTTTGGCAATGATGCTCAATATAATATATTTAGATTTATGCAAGTTGCAGATACTACAACTACAAATCTTCCAAGAATTGAGCAGGTTTTAGCAGTAATGGCAACTGATGATAGAAGAAAAAACCAATTTTATTCAAGACATGGTAAAGTTGTAAAAAGTTATTTGGAAACAATTGGTGCAAATAAAAATTTCAAATCCAGTTTAACAACAACTTTTGACAGTAATATCTATCGAAAATTAAAACTTGAAGATAAATCTGAAATATTGGACTTGAATTATCTTAAAGATGTTTTATTTAAGTTTAGTCAGGATTTAATTTATTATGAAATGGATTTTGCAGATAAATATGATATTGATTATTTGTCTAAATTTTATGAAACTTTAAATAAGAAAAATACTGTAGATGCACCTTTACTTAAAATTGGTGCAGGTTCAGGTTTAATGGCAACATCTATTGCTATGAAACTTAAAGAACATGATCCAACATCTTTTGATAGAGTTAGAAATTCTTTTAGAAGAAGTTATGACTTTGAGTTTCCAAAATCCAGAAAAGTCACTAAACAGGGAAAACCCTTTGGTTGGGTTAAATTAGAATTTAATTAAGGTGTGTTAAGTGAGTAATAGAAAAGTATTAGTTATGAGTGTTGGAGGTTCTCCAGAACCTCTAATCCATTCTATTGATAATATAAAACCAAAATTAGTTTATTTTATACATTCTGAAAAAACATTAAGTGTAGTTGATGAAATAAACAAAAATACAAAACATAAATATGATTATTTAACTAAACAAGTTGATAATCATGAAAGTATTGAAGATGCATTTGAAAAATCAAAAGAAGTTCTTTTTGAATTAAACAAAAAAGGATGGGATGAAATAACAATTGATTTTACTGGTGGAACAAAACCGATGACTGCAGGTTTAGTTTTAGCTTCAACTGGTGATAAATACACAGATTCTTATAACTATTCCTATGTAGGTTCTAAGATGAGTGAAAATGCAGAAGTTAGAAATAAAGATGGTGTTGGAATTGTTATTTCAGGTCATGAACAAATAAAACCTCAAAAAGATCCATATGACACATATGCTGTGCTGGAATTTAATCGTGGAAAAAACTTCTTTAATCATTATCAATTTGAAGCAGCTATTCAAAATTTCAAAGAAGCAGAAGCAAAATTAGATGATGGGGAATTAAAAGATTTAGCTAAATTTTATATTAAATTAGTTAATTTCTATCAAAAATGGGATAAATTCAATGATAGAATTGAAATTTATAATGAAAAGTTAGATAAAATTGAATCATTTAAGCTTCCAAGTTATTTTTATAAAGAAATCATTCAAAAATGTCCTAATGAATTATTAAATAATGATTTTGATAATTCTGAAGAATTTATAAATCAATTAAACAATAATTTGGAATTTTTAAGATTAAAAATACAAAATAATCAAAAAGAAGCTATGAAATATTATTTACCTGATTTATTAAATAATGCTCATCGTAAAATTGAAGAAGGCTTTTTTGATGATGCAGTTGCCAGATTATATAGGGCTATAGAATTAATTGCACAGGTATCACTTAATATTCATGATTTAATTGATGTTGAAAAATTTAAAAATCATAAAGTTTTCCATATTAACAGAAAACAGTTTAAAACCCAAACTAAATTTGATCCAGAAATTCCAAAAATGGTTCAAAATTGGAATATTAAAGAGTACGAAGACCGTGACAAAACATTTAAAGTTCCAAAAGACAAATCTTACAAGATTTTAGAAGCATTTGGTGAAGATTTAGCTAAAAAATATTTTGCAGATGAAAGATTAAAAAATGCAGTTAATAAAAGAAATGATTCTATTTTAGCACATGGTTTAAATCCGATGAATAAAAAAGATGCAGAAGATTTATATAATCGTGTTTTATATTATTCTAAATTTTTCTGGGTTGATATTGAAAAATACATGAAAATGGCAGAGTTTCCTAAATTTAAATAAGTGATTTTAAATGAAAATAAATACTTGTAATTTGTTAATTAAAACAGATACAGATATTTCACAGGAATCTAATAAACTTAGAGGATATATTGGAAATAAATTTAAAAATCATCCATTATTACATAATCATTATGGTAATGAGAAATTTTTATACTCATATCCTCTAGTTCAGTATCATATTCTTGATGGCCAGGCTATGATTTTTGGAATTGAAGAAGGAGTAGATGTTCTAAAAGATATTTCAGGTGATTTAAAAGAGCTTAATTTGGACCATACTCACTATTCAATTGAAGAAAAAATTATTCGTGAAAAAGAGGCAGATGTAAACACAAGTAATGAAGAGTATCATTATAAGTTTATAACTCCCTGGCTGGCTCTTAATACTCAGAATTTTAAAAAATATAATAATTTGGATGACTGGAAGGAAAAGAAACTATTCTTAAACAAAATTCTTATAGGCAATATATTATCTATGGCAAAAGGTTTAGGAATTATTGTAAACCGTAGAATTTATGTTAAAACTCACTTAGAACCAGTTAGTGTTAATTATAAATCAGTTAAAATGCTTGGTTTTACAGGAGAGTTTAAAGTAAGATTTAAAATTCCGGATTACTTCGGATTTGGTAAAGGAGTTTCACAGGGTTTTGGATCTGTTAAACAAATTATTGACGAAGAGTAGGTTTCTATAAAAATGATGGTTATTGTAATGTATGATATTTCAGAAGATGCTCCAAGAAATAATCTTATAAAAAGATTAAGGTACTATGGACTTAGAAGAATTCAAAAATCAGTATTTTGCGGACTGCTGGAAATTGAAGAGCGATTTGAACTTGCAAGCGAGTTTGACTTTTACTTATCTTCAGACAAAGACAGCATAGCTCTTTTTCCAATTTGTGAATCCTGTGTTGATTCCATCTTGATTGAAGGGGCCATGTCACTGCCGCAAAAAGAAGAATATGTATTTGTTTGAGGTGATTTTTAATGAAATTAGTTGTAGACGGTTTTGGGAAATCTGTTGCAAAAAGAGACAATCAAATTGTTATAAAAGAAAATGGTAAAGAAGTTGACTATTTCAGAGCAGAAGATGTATCTCAAATATTATTAACTGGAAAAGGTTCAATAACTTTTGATGCATTAACATTACTGGCCAATCATGATATAGACTGTGTATCAATAAATTGGAAAGGATATGTCGATTACAGATTAACTCCTCCAGAAAAGAAAAATGTGATAGTTAAAAAAGAACAATTTTTTGCATTGGCTGATAAAAGAAGCGGTCAAATAGCAAAAGCTTTTATCAATGCTAAAATTGAAAACCAAAAAGCAGTTTTAGGAACACTTGCAAAATCAAGATCAAATGATGAATTTTTAACTGCACAAAGGGATAAACTGAATTATTATTTAGATAAATTAGATGGATTAAAAAAAGATACAAGCGATAATTTAAGAAGTAAAATATTAGGTTTTGAAGGACAAGCATCAGTTGAATACTGGATTGGATTTCAGCATGTTTTAGATGAAAAATGGGGTTTTAACCTAAGAAGTGGTCGTGGTGCAACAGATCCTGTTAATTCCCTTCTTAATTACGGATATGCTGTTCTTCAAAGTGAAATGTGGAAATCCATATATTTGGCAGGTCTTGATCCGTACTGCGGTTTTTTACACTCTGACAGATATGGAAGAGCAAGTTTGGTATTTGATTTAATTGAAGAATTCAGACAGCAGATAGTTGATAAAACAGTTTTAGCTATTGTAAATAAAAATCAGGTTGATGTTGATGATTTTGAATTTGATGAAGGTCAAATCAGGATTCAGGATAAAGCTCGAAAATTATTAATAGCTAAAATAATGGATAAATTAAACTCTAAAATTAACTTTAATGATAAAAAAATGAGTTATGAAGATATAATTCTTTATCAGGGCAGATTACTTGGTAAATATTTAACAGGAGAAGAGAAAAATTATGTTGGATTTTCAAGAAGATGGTGAAGATTGCCTAATTTTTCTTAAAATAATATTTTTTTATAAATAATTAATACTTTTTATTTTTCAGATAAATCAGTATTTCAACTAGTTTTCTTTAGATTACTTTTATCATGTGGTTTGGATGATGATGATCTTATATTATATTCATTATTGCTTTAATTTTAGCTAGTTTTAATAGAAAAGTATTTAAATAATTTGTGCAATAATTTATATACAGAGGTTGGGTGAAGTAAAGTTCACAGAAATTGTCACTAAATACAAGTTTTTTGCATAAAAAAGTGAAATTTTAAGAAATTTTCGCGGCTATTGCAGAAAACCATCTACTAAAATAAGGATTGTGACGTCATTACAGCTATTGCCCAAGATTGGAAAACTGGATTGCAGAAAACCATCTACTAAAATAAGGATTGTGACTCAAGATATCGCCTTTATACAATTCTGACTTACCATATTGCAGAAAACCATCTACTAAAATAAGGATTGTGACGTTTTGGTAAGTTATTTCTAAATACATCATATATAAATTGCAGAAAACCATCTACTAAAATAAGGATTGTGACTAATTTTACTTTTTTGTGAACCATGCCTAAAGGTGATTGCAGAAAACCATCTACTAAAATAAGGATTGTGACATTAAACCAATAAATAGTTTATCAGTATTTTTTCCATTGCAGAAAACCATCTACTAAAATAAGGATTGTGACTAGTTTTTCCGTGTCTACATTCAAACATTTCTTAACATTGCAGAAAACCATCTACTAAAATAAGGATTGTGACTATTTGTTCATCTGAAAAACAATAAATATGACCCTGTGATTGCAGAAAACCATCTACTAAAATAAGGATTGTGACCCCTTGAATTGTTTTAATAATGTTAAAAATTTTTGATTGCAGAAAACCATCTACTAAAATAAGGATTGTGACTTTGGTTAGTGAATACAAAACTGTTAATATTTTTCTATTGCAGAAAACCATCTACTAAAATAAGGATTGTGACATTTTTTGAGGGTTTATTTCAACTCTCGTTATACATATTGCAGAAAACCATCTACTAAAATAAGGATTGTGACAAGTGTTTGTTTGAAGTATAGGAAAAACTGTTTTTTAATTGCAGAAAACCATCTACTAAAATAAGGATTGTGACCTTCCCCGTACATTTTCTTCTTATATGCTTCAAATTATTGCAGAAAACCATCTACTAAAATAAGGATTGTGACCACTTTTCTACCGAAAGCAGTTATATATGTGTCATATTGCAGAAAACCATCTACTAAAATAAGGATTGTGACTATGGTAATGTTGTTTATTTCTAATTCATCCATTTCATTGCAGAAAACCATCTACTAAAATAAGGATTGTGACGTTATTTGTGTTCTTTGTAAAAATTTATGTACATTATTGCAGAAAACCATCTACTAAAATAAGGATTGTGACCTTTTTAACATTTCTAAATATTTTTCATGTTTTTCTTCATTGCAGAAAACCATCTACTAAAATAAGGATTGTGACTATTTTATGAGTGTCATTATCTTTATAAGTACAATATTGCAGAAAACCATCTACTAAAATAAGGATTGTGACTTTTAGGTCTGCTTTCTCCAAATACCTCATCAAAGGTATTGCAGAAAACCATCTACTAAAATAAGGATTGTGACTGTTGTTACCGTTGAAATAACGATAATTTAGTTTTCTATTGCAGAAAACCATCTACTAAAATAAGGATTGTGACTTAAACAAAGTAAATTCACTATTAGCAAGTGCTTTAATTGCAGAAAACCATCTACTAAAATAAGGATTGTGACATCAACATCAATAAAAACTCCTGCACACAATTCAATAGATTGCAGAAAACCATCTACTAAAATAAGGATTGTGACTTGTCTAATGTTTTAGTGACTACATCCTGTTTTATATTGCAGAAAACCATCTACTAAAATAAGGATTGTGACCATTTTTTTGCTATTTTAAAGCCCATTCTAACTGCATTGCAGAAAACCATCTACTAAAATAAGGATTGTGACGTTCCCATATACTCCCATTCACTACAGGCCTTATTGTATTGCAGAAAACCATCTACTAAAATAAGGATTGTGACTACGAGAGAGGTCAATGCCTCAATTTCCTCTTCAGAATTGCAGAAAACCATCTACTAAAATAAGGATTGTGACTCGTTAAGCATACCTTTACTTAAGAATTTGCAAATATTGCAGAAAACCATCTACTAAAATAAGGATTGTGACTAATCTCTAACCTCTGGATGTTGATTTAAAAAATATTGCAGAAAACCATCTACTAAAATAAGGATTGTGACAACGCTTGACTGCTAACTTTATCATAAGTTAACATTATTGCAGAAAACCATCTACTAAAATAAGGATTGTGACATACTTTTTAAAATACTGTATCTTTTCATATTCTAATTGCAGAAAACCATCTACTAAAATAAGGATTGTGACTCTCCCAAGCTATCAGTATCATACACGGCGATACTAATTGCAGAAAACCATCTACTAAAATAAGGATTGTGACTTTTATAAGCTTTTAGGAGCTTAATAAACCTTGTTTTATTGCAGAAAACCATCTACTAAAATAAGGATTGTGACTCCCCATACATTTTCTTTTTATATTCCCCAAATTCTATTGCAGAAAACCATCTACTAAAATAAGGATTGTGACCAAACCCACGGCCGTCTATATAATCAATTGTTTCAAATTGCAGAAAACCATCTACTAAAATAAGGATTGTGACAATCTAAAGGCTCATAAACCCCGTATTCTTCTTCAGTATTGCAGAAAACCATCTACTAAAATAAGGATTGTGACACCAACACAAGGACACAGGAACATATCAGCAAACATATTGCAGAAAACCATCTACTAAAATAAGGATTGTGACTCCAAGAGCTTTATTTGTCCTACTGAATGTGTTAACATTGCAGAAAACCATCTACTAAAATAAGGATTGTGACAATTTTAAAATTTAAATCCATTTTATCACCTTAAATTGCAGAAAACCATCTACTAAAATAAGGATTGTGACTAGGTTCTTCGTCTAGATACTTTTTGCTTAAATAAATTGCAGAAAACCATCTACTAAAATAAGGATTGTGACAAGTCTATCTGTTTTTTATAGACTTTTTTTCTAGTAATTGCAGAAAACCATCTACTAAAATAAGGATTGTGACCGATATCTATTACTCTGGTGATGGAGTAGTGGGTTATTGCAGAAAACCATCTACTAAAATAAGGATTGTGACTTTTATTGATTTGAAATTTTGAAACATTTTTTCACCATATTGCAGAAAACCATCTACTAAAATAAGGATTGTGACATATTTTAACACGATATTTAAATACATCTATAAATATTGCAGAAAACCATCTACTAAAATAAGGATTGTGACCTTATTTTTATTATTTTAAAATCTTGGAACATTTTTATTGCAGAAAACCATCTACTAAAATAAGGATTGTGACTGTAACACCAGTTTAAGCTTCAACTGTTGTAGGATATTGCAGAAAACCATCTACTAAAATAAGGATTGTGACAGATATCTTGTGTTAAGTCTGGGCCTACTTCGTAATTGCAGAAAACCATCTACTAAAATAAGGATTGTGACGTATCATATGCTATTATAGCATCTGATCTGCTTTTTCTATTGCAGAAAACCATCTACTAAAATAAGGATTGTGACATATTGTCACGAACTTTGATGCTTTTGTATTTTTATTGCAGAAAACCATCTACTAAAATAAGGATTGTGACTACATACTTGGTCATTCTTATGGATTTAAAATCTTATTGCAGAAAACCATCTACTAAAATAAGGATTGTGACCGGCGTCGCTTATTTCGTTATCTAAGTATTTTTTGATTGCAGAAAACCATCTACTAAAATAAGGATTGTGACTGTTTAAAAACTATAATTTTGAACATTGTAGGACCTATTGCAGAAAACCATCTACTAAAATAAGGATTGTGACTTGTCAAATGACTCATTTATTTTTTCTTTTGAGTCTATTGCAGAAAACCATCTACTAAAATAAGGATTGTGACGAGGTTTTTAAACCTTTCCGTTCTTTATTTTTGTATTGCAGAAAACCATCTACTAAAATAAGGATTGTGACTTTGCACCCTACAATGTCCTTGAATACACTCTGGGCATTGCAGAAAACCATCTACTAAAATAAGGATTGTGACACTTTTAATAGCTATTTAAAAGCTCAATAATCCGTAATTGCAGAAAACCATCTACTAAAATAAGGATTGTGACAAAACTGATTTCGATAACTCCTAATCCTTCTATGTATTGCAGAAAACCATCTACTAAAATAAGGATTGTGACGAATATCTTCAGAATTGAACATTTTATTTCACCTCTATTGCAGAAAACCATCTACTAAAATAAGGATTGTGACTCGTGCGACGGGACGGGAACTTTTTCTTAGCCTCCTATTGCAGAAAACCATCTACTAAAATAAGGATTGTGACAAAAAAGTGGATTCGGGATCCTACAAGCACACTTTATTGCAGAAAACCATCTACTAAAATAAGGATTGTGACTCATCTGTTTTTAACAGATGATACTTATTTATTATATTGCAGAAAACCATCTACTAAAATAAGGATTGTGACCTGTGGAAGTTGAGCCTTTTTGCGACCCAGAGTTATTGCAGAAAACCATCTACTAAAATAAGGATTGTGACTTGACAGTTTATATCAGTTAAAGGCATACTACACTATTGCAGAAAACCATCTACTAAAATAAGGATTGTGACGTAATTCGTACATTTTATTCACCTATTAATTTTTGATTGCAGAAAACCATCTACTAAAATAAGGATTGTGACCATCGAAGTCTAATTCTTCGAGAGTGTCGAGATAGATTGCAGAAAACCATCTACTAAAATAAGGATTGTGACTTATCGTGTTTTAAATTAAAGTCCTCAAGTTGTCCGATTGCAGAAAACCATCTACTAAAATAAGGATTGTGACTTAAAATCAACAATTCTTAAAAAAACCACTTCTAAATTGCAGAAAACCATCTACTAAAATAAGGATTGTGACTTGTAATACATTTAATAATGTTTTCTTCGTCTATAAATTGCAGAAAACCATCTACTAAAATAAGGATTGTGACTTAATTAATTCGTTATAAGCTTGTCCACTTGATTTATTGCAGAAAACCATCTACTAAAATAAGGATTGTGACTTGCCCTTCAAATTCTATAAAGTTCGCATTTGCTAATATTGCAGAAAACCATCTACTAAAATAAGGATTGTGACTGTCTTCATCAATAAAGCTTCCATATTCATTAAAAATTGCAGAAAACCATCTACTAAAATAAGGATTGTGACTGTGTTATTTGTATCCATAAAAATCAAATTTTATTGATTGCAGAAAACCATCTACTAAAATAAGGATTGTGACATCAAATGATAAATAGTCCTCTTGCACTTTATTCTTATTGCAGAAAACCATCTACTAAAATAAGGATTGTGACAATAATAAGAATTTAAATGACTTGTCTTGTCACTATTATTGCAGAAAACCATCTACTAAAATAAGGATTGTGACCCCTCACTCCTTTTAGGATTGTACTTATAGGGATTTTATTGCAGAAAACCATCTACTAAAATAAGGATTGTGACTAATCAAAACCATTTATAAAAGAAACAGAGTAACCATAATTGCAGAAAACCATCTACTAAAATAAGGATTGTGACGTTGAAGTTGTCCCAACTTGAACTCCTATTATCAGACCTTTTGATTGCAGAAAACCATCTACTAAAATAAGGATTGTGACGAGTTTTCTCATGATATCTGCCCACTTTACATTCTATTGCAGAAAACCATCTACTAAAATAAGGATTGTGACTTGAATTATTTGAAGTGGAAAACAATGAAGCTATCAGATTGCAGAAAACCATCTACTAAAATAAGGATTGTGACAATATCTATTACATCAGTACTAATAAATTGTTTTATATTGCAGAAAACCATCTACTAAAATAAGGATTGTGACGCTTGTTGCCGTTTTTGTTGCCGTTTTTGTTTCTGAATTGCAGAAATCCATCTATTAAAATAAGGATTGTGACGCATTAAACGTTGCAAATAACTCTGGCATTTGCTTATATTGCAGAAAACCATCTACTAAAATAAGGATTGTGACTGCAGATTTTACTCTGCTTAATTTGTTGCTCATATATTGCAGAAAACCATCTACTAAAATAAGGATTGTGACTATTCTACCATTCTTGGTATTTGTTTTTCGTTGTAATTGCAGAAATCCATCTATTAAAATAAGGATTGTGACTATTGGACTCTTATATCTGTGCCTGGTAGAGTACGTATTGCAGAAATCCATCTATTAAAATAAGGATTGTGACATATCATTATATGTAGTAATAAATTCTCTAAATGGTATTTCAAAAAAAACTATCTACTAAAACAAGGCTTAAATGAGTTTTTATCATAATCAACTATTTCCAGTTGATTTTTATAAAGTGAATTCTAAAAAGATTATTAACAAATTGTTGCAGTGTTATATATGAATGTTGAAAGTTTGCAAATCATTTCTAAATTTATGAATGATTATGAATATGAAAAAGCTATGGAATTATGTGATGAGCTTTTAAAAAAAGATAATGAAAACAGCCATCTTTGGGCTTTAAAAGGATGCTGTTTAAATCATTTTGAAAAATATGTTGAAGCAATGGAGTGTTACAACAGATCCCTAAGCGTGGATGATGAAAACCCTTTTATCTGGTTTCATGTGGGTAAAATTTTAATGGAATATGATTTATTTGATGATGCTATGGAGTGCTTTAACAATTCATTGGAAATTAATCCTGCTGATGATATGGCACTGTATTCAAAAGGGGAGTGCTTAATGTTTAAAAAATCATATACTGAAGCAATTACCTGTTTTGATTTGGCTATTGGATTTAATCCCAAATATTTGAATGCATGGTTAAACAAAGGTCTTGCTTTAAAATTGTCAAATAATTTTAAAGAAGCTTTAGAATGCTTTGATAAAGTTTTGTTTATTGATCATAACTCAAAAGATGCACTTTATTTTAAAGCAGACTGCTATTTTAATTTGGGAGATTTAAACTCAGCATTGAAATGTTGCAATGAAGCATTAAGTATTGACGGGGATTATTTAAAATCTGAAATCTTATTGATAAAATCAGTTGTTTTAATGGATTTTGGAGAATATGGCAGTGTCATTGAAGCCGCAGATATTGCACTGGAAAATAATCCTGATGATTACGATTTAAAAATGTTGAAATCACAGGCATTAGCTTTTGCCGGAGAATATACGGAAGCTCTATGGCTTGTTGAGGAACTTGCAGATGAAAATCATGGAGATATGGAATTGTGGAAATTAATTGAGTATATTAAAATGCATATTTGAGTAGAATTTGTTTATTTAAGTAAATTTCATAATTTCTTTATATGCTTGCTTAAATAAGCTTATAAAGTAATCAATATCTTTATTATTTAACTTGATATGGGTAAAAATAGAAAAATGGAAAGTTTTATTAATTAAATATGATGTTTTCATACATTAATTCAATTAATTTTTGGTTTAATGGAAAATCAAAAGTAAAATCTTTACCAAATCTTGAAGTTTCACCAAATGCTTCAAATTCTGGTGGCAAATAACATCTGCAACCTGGATCTATACGACCATATTCTACTTGAGTGTGGTTTTTATCTCTTTTAAGAGCAATTCCAAAAGTTGTAGTCATATAATCACTTTCATCTATTTCACCAGTATATCTGTAATTTACTAAATTTCCACAAACATCAATTTCATAATGCATTGGTGCACTTTGGGTTTTTTCATCGTACTTATCATCATCAAAGTCACTATAATTAACATAAGCAAGACCTATGAAAATTCCTGTTTCTAAATGTTTGTTAATAATATTCCAGTATTCTTTTTCTTTATCTTCAGCATTTTCCAATAATTCTTCCCAAAAATAAGGTAATGTATTGTCATTCATAGGTTGAGCAATGTATAAACTATTTATTCCTTTGATTTTTTGTCCATTTTTAATAGTTTCAACAACATTGATGCTGTTGGCTTTTTTATTGGTTTCTTGAAGTATATTTATTAAACTTTGTTCTTTTGTCATACTGATTACTTTAGTAGCTATTGCATATATACTTTGTGAATATTTAGTTATAATTTTTTAAAAATTAATAGATATGTAAAAGTTCATATTATAATTAAACTAGCTAAAAATCCTTCAAAAAAACATTGGCAATGTATGTTTTGTGCTGTAAAAAACAGAGGAGTTAAACAGAGCACTATTTTTTAGTAAAATTTAATAATAAATTTTCATATAAATACTATTATTACAATATTGATGTCAATTTATAATATTGTTAAGGAGTTGGTTTGTATTTCATTTTATAATGAAGAAGCTTATGAAAAATCATTAATGGAATTATTTCAGAATTTAGGTTATAATGCTTTTTATGGTCCGGATATTGAAAGGGATTATAAAAATCCTCTTTATATGAATGATTTGGAAATATTATAT
>PPYE01158062.1_pt1 | contig 15355 bp, 14 predicted proteins | sample 1559881 | NCBI WGS metagenome assembly PPYE01 (sample SAMN08240022, study PRJNA423297) | Human gut metagenome, whole genome shotgun sequencing project. | reverse complement strand
TGTATGACCTGAGTCATGGAAATCCTATGCCTGGCAGATTATTTGCGTTACCATATGATTTTCATTTAGGCGTTATCAACTACATGTTGTCGAATGAAAGTTTTATGTCCAGTTTTTTCAAACGTCTGCTGAATTATTATGAATTAAAACAAGTAGATGCAACAAGTGAAGAAGCTGATTTTGCGGAGTATTCTTTATTAAAGTCAATCAAGAATTTGCTAGATGATATCTATATCGATTTTTATAAACAGATACATCTAAAAGGGAAATCAAGACATAAACCCGGTCGGATGAGAAAGTCGAAAGCAGTTGATAAAAAAGAGAAATAAGAAATACTAGCCGATATGGAAAGGGTGTTTATATGGCAACCATAGAAAGACGGTCAACAAACTCATATCGTATTGTAGTTAGCTGCGGTTATGATGGGAAAGGCAAACAAGTGCGTAAGAAAAAAACCGTAACACTTCCAGACCAGCTTACTGAAAAGCAACAGCAAAAAGAAATCCAGAAACTAGCGGTACTATTTGAAAGAGAAGTTCGAAATGGTACGTTTTTAGATGGCGATAAAATTACCTTTGAGGAGTTCACCCAAAAATGGCTTGCCGATTATGCGGAACGGGAACTTGCTCCTAAGACAGTTTTGCGGTACAAGTCTTTATTGGAACGTATCAATCAGGCGATAGGTGGCATCAAGCTATATAAAATCCAACCGCCACATATTCACAGCTTTATGAAGAACCTTTCCGAAAGTGGTGTTAGGGAAGATAGCCGCTACATCATGAACAAGAAGTATATAACCTATTTCAAGGAGCACAAAAAAGAATTGCAGAATACTGGTATCAATATTAGAACGGTTGCCAGCATTCTAGATGGAAAGCCGACAAATAAAAAAACCGCCTGCAAAATTGCAGACGAGATAAGAATTGGTTTATCTACTTTATTTACACCTCAGAATACTGCGGATAAATTATCTTCACAAACACTGATGCACCATTATAGGCTGCTGAACACCATTTTTAATACTGCCGTACAATGGAATCTAATCATAAATAATCCTGTAGAACGGACGAAGCCCCTACATGTGGAACAACATGAAACGTTAAGTTTAAATGATGATGAAGTAACACAGATGCTACAGCTCCTAGAAGGTGCCCCCCTCAAGTATCAGGCGGCTGTTTATATCGCTGTATTCGGCGGATTACGAGTAGGTGAAGTAACTGCTTTACAATGGAATGATATAGACTTGCAATCAGGAAAATTAAGCATTACCAAAGCACGCCAATATATTACTGGAATTGGCTGTATTGAAAAGTCCCCTAAGAATGAGAGTAGCAAGCGTGAATTAAAACTGCCTGTAATCGCCTTGGACAAATTAAATGAGTTGAAAAAGGAGCAGATATTGGAGCGGTTTGCGGCGGGCAGTCGATTGACAGATGAAAGCATTATCTTTACTCAATTAAATGGTAAGCCAATGTCACCAGATACCATTAGCCACTGGTTTAGTAAGTGGATTGCTAAAACAGATTTGCCACAAATCACTTTCCACGGGCTAAGGCATTCTAACGCCTCACTCCTTATCGCGTATGGAACAAATATTGTCACCGTGTCTAAAAGACTGGGGCACTCCAGAATATCCACTACATCAGATATTTACACTCATGCCATCAACAAATTTGATGGAGAAGCTGCGAATACCCTAGACAACATCTTTACCCCCATATCAAAAGAGAACCGCCAAGCATAGCCTTTTGTGGGCTTGCTGAGCGGTTTTCTTTATACCACGGGCAACTAGGCATTATAAAGTAGTTGAAACCGCTGGTTAAGTTTGTGCAAATGTGTAAGTAGATTGGGGAGGAACTTGCTTTAAGTTGGCGCAACATAATAGGAAGTCTACGTACTAATTAAAGGTTATCTTCTTTTAGTTGTGATTCTTCTTTCATGTGTTCTTGATGCCAACCGGCCATTATGTTCTTTTCCTTTTCAAAAAGAGCTGGATTAACTCTTCTGGGATTAATGGCAAGCATTCCTTTTTGTGGTTTAATTGCATATACATAACGATGAGCATGTTCAATAATGATTCTACGAAAAAATTCACTCCACTGTTTTGAATAGTCTAATTGTGTAAAAGGCCTATTGCTACCAATTTGAGTTATAAGCAAAAGCGTAGGAGAAATTGGCATAATAATATTTCCGTTTTTCTTACCCCATCCACCTTTAAAATCATAATTGTGTTCGCTGTTGAAATTCAAACATATTACAGGGTCATCGGAAGTGGGGAACGATACTTCATCTGCCGCGTGAATAACATACCATTTATGACTTTCCATAACGTTAATAGTTTTTGTCAGCAGATGCCTCAATGCAAATAGATACATTCCTTTACCAATAAGAGAATTAACCTCTACCTGTTGCATATCTTTATTAACTGAAACCTTGATTGGCAATAGGCTGGCGTCTTCGGAAATTTGCAGTGAGTTATTAATTGTCCGAGAATTTGATTCTAAGCGTTTTAATGTTTTTTGTAAAGTATATTCAAATACTTGAGGTATTTCTATGCGCCACCGTGTCATTAAAGCATTTAAACGTGCAGGTGTTCTTAAATATTGGGCGCTAACAAAACGAGAAAGCTTTCGAGACTCTTCCTCATCTAGTTCGTAACCATTCAATAATTTATCAAAAACTGTTTTCACAGGTGATTCAAACTGTCTGTCAAACCATTTTTCAAAATCGTCGACTTCTTTTTCTCCTTCGCTTCGCGTATAAAGATCATTCCAAACAGCGGTAGATTTTATTCTTCTGCGACTCCAATAAGGTATTCTGGAATCAGAGACTAGCAAACTGTAAGTGAAAACACTCTTACCATCTTGACTCCAATTTTTAAGATAAAATTGCGGAACATAATGATTATCATGAGTAATCTGATTTTTTGGCAAAATGACACCTCTAAATCGTTTTAATTTAGTGCTTATCTATAATATAAACATAGAAACAATTCTTTGGTAAGTTAGATACTTCCAGTTTATGAATTAGGCAACACTGCTTGATATGACAGAGAAATACGTAGTTGCTAATAGCCTGAGCATATTTCATATAGTTCGTAATTAAACTCAATAGAAAACAAAAAAGCCATAAATACTATGTTTTTATTGTGGTATTATCAATATTTAACGGTTGATGCTCTAAACTTTCCTCAATCTCATGTATTAAGTCAGGCAAAATATCAAGACAAGGCTTTGAATACCAACTACATAACTTAATAACAGCAGCCAAAAAATACATAGCTATTGGCGAGTTTCCCTCTGCATTATCTGTTATACCATGTGCAATTCTATTGCGTAGATTTGCCCCAGCCTTTTCGTTTAATAAACCCTTAAAAATAAATAGAATATTTTCGTCATAACATTCTTGAAGTTCCGGAGAATCAAAAACTGTCGAGAGTGCTTTAAACTGTTCTGTAGCATCTTCTTCAAAAGTGGTCACTAAACCGCCACACATTGCTGCAATTGTTCTAAAAAGATTTTCAATTTGTGGTACTAACAAGTGTAAAGCGGCATAATAGTCTCCATTTATACCATACATAATTCCCAATTTAAAAATATGTTTTCTATCATCAGGTAAAATGAAGTTATCGTCGATTAAAAAACTCAAATTATCAAGGCTAATGCTACCATGCGTTTCTCTTATAATGTGAAAAAATATATCTATATATAAAATTGCGTTATAGTTCTGCAAAGTTGCTGCTTCTCGATGCATATGCTTTTCTAAGAGCACTATATCTACCTTGGGGTTATCCATATCAAGTGGCGGAATTTGTATTATGGCTTTACCATCACGATCAAGTAAAATCGAGCCAAACATAGTTGAAAACAAAAATTTACGATGGTTGGATAATACCTGATCTTCCAACATCTGTTTTGTGGGAAATGATGTTAAAAGACTTAATATAGCTATTTGTTCTTCTAAATTACGGTGTGCAGCAAATTTATTAAGTTGGTCATAAGTTGACTTGCGATCGATCGTTTGTGAAATGCTAGGCATATTTTCAGCAAATGTACGCTTTAAAGGTTCAAGAATCCGTCTGACACGATTTGAATCCTCCTGCTTATTTGCCTGCCGGTATAGAAGTACAGCTTTTTCATATAGGCTAATAGCTCGTTGCGTATTTATAAAGCCTTCAATTTTCTGTGTATCTTGCGCCATTTTTTCAATATGTTGTGCATACGCAGTCTGAGTAGATAATTTTGTTGTGCTGTCACCAATTTTGTGAAGTAGCTTTACTTTTAGTTCAAAAGCAACTTCTACTCTGTGTAAGTCTCTCTTATTGCAGGCATCTTCAATGATTTTATCAAGTATAATAGTATAATCACCTAATTTGTTGTATCCCATTTCAAACAATAATTCAATTAATGAAATTGAAAGAAATAATGGATCCGTTCCGTTAATCTTACGAATTACTGAATCGACGAAACTACAAAAATCTTTGTATGGTTTGTTTTTCTTTCCCAATAAACAAGCTATCCTAGCGGATTTCTTTATAAAACCAAAACAAGTTGTCCATTCATCCACATCGAATGTAATGTCCGCACATTGCTTATAGGATTCCATTGCCTTATCGGCATATAGAATATTCTTTTTCATCGTCCAAAGAAAGTCTGCTATACGCGCAGTTAATACAGGATAATGAATATCCTGTAAAACTTCTTCAAGGTTTTCAAAATCATTATCTATAAAATCAGATACAGGGATAAATGGATTGTCAGTTTGATTTTCATGATAGCGCAATGATACTACCTTACACAGCAGTGATAATACTTCTTTTTCATCTGTGGATTGGATGCTTTCAAGTAAATTTAGAAATTCTAAACGATACTTATATTCGTATTTTGATATATCTGAAAAGATAACATGTAGGTACTTGTCAATCTCAGGAGTTATTCTCAATCTACATCATCCTCGTTTCTTATAAACTATCTAATCCCAATTTATGTTCCCTTTTATTCGCATAATAGTCTCTAAATACATTGTTGAATTTCCCATCATTGTTATTACAACAACTATCTCACTTATACTCTACATTCATTCAAAACTAAGCTTTCATATCCATTATATACCAGTACACTACACAAACTCAAGAATCAGAACCGCATTCTCTATATTACTTTAAGAATAAACCCCAAATAAACCCCATTCAGCATATTCAAAGCGTTGTAGATACAAAAAGAAAAAGCCTTGAAACCCAATGGCTTCAAGGCTTTTCGTATTGGCAGGGGCAGAAGGACTTGAACCCTCGGCACGTGGTTTTGGAGACCACTGCTCTACCAACTGAGCTATACCCCTGTATCATCCTGCAAAAAACGAGTAGTGCGGGTATTATAGTATCATTTTATGGGGGTTCTGTCAATATCCCTTTGCATTTTTTCCCCGGCAAAGATTCTTTCTTAGCACTTGACATCTTTCCCGTCAGCCGGTATAATTATTTTTATGTTATACGGGATAACTAATACCCCTGCCTGGTGGCGGAGGGGAGGGAAAATAAATGGCTGAAATCAGAATCAAAGACAATGAATCTTTGGACAGCGCGCTGAGACGTTTTAAAAAGCAGTGCGCCAGAGCCGGAGTGATTGCCGAGGTTCGTAAGAGAGAAGCTTACGAGAAGCCTTCGGTAAAGCGGAAGAAGAAGTCTGAAGCCGCACGTAAGCGCAAGTTTAAGTAAGTTGAATGGATGAAAAGCGGGCTGATTCAGCCCGCTTTTTTAACCATTTGCGGTGGTTTGCGGGGCAGATTTGTTTTGAAAAGAGGGGAGACGGTATGTCGTTGTTCTTGCCTACGGCGGCGGTGGACAGAGTTACCGACATCACGCCGGAGATGATCAGAGAGATGGGGGCGAGCGCGATTATTCTGGATGTGGATAATACGCTGGCAACCCACGGCTCGCCGGTTCCCCTTGTGGGAACCGTGGAATGGGCCCGCGCCATGCGGCAGGCGGGGCTTGCGGTTGTTATTGTATCCAATAATTTTAAGGATCGGGTTGCGCCGTTCGCGGAAAAGTATGATCTGCCTTTTTTGTGTGTTGCGATGAAGCCGCTGCCGTTTGCCTACTGGCGCGCGGCGCGCTTTCTGGGTGTTCCGCGCGGCCAGGCAGTGGCGGTGGGCGACCAGATTTTTACAGATATCATGGGCGCGAACGTGGCCGGGGTCAAATCGATTCTGCTGCGCCCCAGCGACCCGGAAACCAGCGTGTCGTTCCGGCTGCGCAGGCGCCTGGAGGAACCGATCCGCCGCAAAATTGAGCGGCGCCAGGCAGAGCGGAAAAAAACGGACAGGAGTGGAAAAGCGTGAGCAAAAGAAAGGTACTTGTGTTATTGGGGCCTAACTTAAATATGGTGGGAATCCGTGAAAAGGGCGTGTACGGTGACGAAACCGCCCAGGGCATTGAAATGCAGATTCGTGAATATGCCGAAAGCCTTGGCTTTGAATGCGAAATCTTCCAGTCCAACTGGGAGGGGGCGCTGATCGATAAAATCCATGAGGCCAAAGGCGTGTTTGACGGCGTGGTGCTCAATGCCGGCGCGCTCACCCACTACAGCTACGCGCTGCGGGACGCGGTTGCCTGCCTGCGGATTCCATTCGTTGAAACACACATGTCGAATGTGTTTGCCAGAGAGCCGTTCCGCGCGCACTCCGTTTTGTCGGAGGTGTGCGCTGGGGTCATCTGCGGCTTTGGCAAGCACAGCTACTTTTTGGCGTTGCAGGCGCTGAAAAGCCTGATGTAACAGAAGGGAGACTTATTTCATGAAAACGGCTGTGGAAGAGCTGCAGCGGGTGCTGCGGGATCAGGTGCTGGAACAGGAGGCGGACGCCGCGCTGGTGACGTCGCCGCAGAATCGTTTGTATCTGACCGGCTTTCCTTCGTCGGCCGGCTGGGTGCTCATCACGCCGGAGAAATCCTATTTTCTGACGGACTTCCGGTATTTTGAGGCGGCCGGGCGGCAGGTGAAATCCTGCGAGGTCGTGCTGATGAGCCGCCTCTCAGAGAACGTTCGGCAGATCGTGCAGCGCCACGGCATTCGGCGGGTTCTGGTGGAAAACGCCGGCCTGAGCCTTGCGGATGCGAAAAACTACCGCGAAATGTTTGGCACCATGGGCGCGCAGACAGTGGAGGACAGCACGCTCGACCGTCTGCTGCGCGGCCTGCGGGCGGTCAAAACGCCGCGGGAGCTGCAAAAGATCCGCGATTCGCAGGCGATTACGGACGCGGCATTCTCGCATATTCTCACCGTGCTGCGCCCCGGCCTGACCGAGCGCGAGGTTGCGCTCGAGATCGAATTCTTCATGCGCCGCAGCGGAGCTCAGGGCGTGGCGTTTGATCTGATCGTCGTTTCCGGCGCGAATGGTTCGCTGTGCCACGGCGTTCCCTCCGAAAAGAAGATCGAGAAGGGCGATTTGGTCACCATGGACATCGGCGCGCTGCTGGACGGGTACCATTCCGACATGACACGCACCGTCGGCATCGGGCATTTGTCCGAAGAGCAGGAGCGCGTGTATCACACGGTGCTTTCGGCCCAGCTGGCCGCCATTGAAAAGGCGGCGCCCGGCGTTGTATGCAGCGAGGTCGACCGCGCGGCGCGCGATATCATCGACAGGGAGTACCCCGGTACGTTCGGTCACAGCACCGGCCACGGCGTGGGAGTCGAAATCCACGAATGGCCGAACTTCACGCCCAACTGCCAGGAGGTGCTGCGCCCCGGCATGGTGGTCACAGCGGAGCCCGGCATTTACCTGCCCGGCAAATTCGGCGTGCGCATCGAGGACATGATCGCCATTACGGAGGACGGCTGCGAAAATCTGACGGCCTCCGACAAAACGCTGCTGATCTTGTGAGAGCCCCGCTTTTTATCGCTTTTATCACAATTTGGAACCATGGGTTTGCTTCTTCCCCTGCCGGCGGCAGGGGAGATATGCCCGGGTTCCTTTTGGGTTAAGGAGCAGCAAAAAAACAGTCATAATCTGCTTTTCAGTTTCTAAAATGTCAAAAGAGTGTTGATATTGTCAACCGGCGGGGTGTATAATAAGCACGCAGAAGTCTACGGATAAAGGCTGTAATATGTGAGTAACGGAGGAAAAGTGAGATGTTTGAAGAGCTGATTGCACAGCTGAAGGGCAAGAACAGAAGGCTTGTGTTTACCGAGGGTTCGGAGCCCAGAATCCTGAGTGCGGCCGTTCGTCTTCATCAGCAGGGAATTCTTGTGCCGGTGCTGCTCGGCGACCCGGCGGAGATTCAGGCCGCCGCAAAAGAAGGCGGATTTGATATTGAGGGGATCGAAATTGTTGACCCCACCCATTTTGAGAAATTCGACGAAATGGTAGACAAAATGGTTGAGCTGAGAAAGGGCAAAATGGATGCCGAAGCATGCCGCGCCGCGCTTTCCAAGTCCAACTATTTCGGCACCATGCTCGTAAAAATCGGATATGTGGACTGCCTCCTCGGCGGCGCTACCTACTCCACAGCGGACACGGTTCGCCCCGCTTTGCAGCTGATTAAGACAAAGCCCGGCAACAAGATCGTTTCCAGCTGCTTTATTATGTACAGGGAGAAAGACGGCAAAGAGGAAAAATACGCGATGGGCGACTGCGCGATCAACATTGCTCCCAACGAGGATGAGCTGGTGGAAATTACGATGGAAACCGCCCGTACCGCCCGTCTGTTCGGCATCGACCCGAAGGTTGCTTTGCTCTCTTACAGCTCCCTCGGATCCGGCAAGGGCGATTCCGTCACGCTGATGCAGAACGCGACGGCGAAGGTAAAGGAACTCAACCCCGATTTCCCGGTGGACGGCGAGCTGCAGTTTGACGCCGCTTTCTCCCCCGAGGTTGCAAAGACCAAGGCAAAGGGCAGCGCCGTTGCAGGCCATGCCAACACCTTCATTTTCCCCGACGTGGACGCCGGCAACATCGGCTACAAAATCGGCCAGCGCCTGGGCGGCTTTGAGGCTTACGGCCCGCTGCTGCAGGGCCTGAACGCTCCGATCAACGATCTTTCCAGAGGCTGCAACGCTGAGGAAGTCTATAAAATGGCGATCATCACCGCTTCGCAGAAGTAATTCTGCCGAAAGGCGAATCGTCCTCCCGGCAAAAAGCCGCCGCATCCGGTAACGGGCGCGGCGGCTTTGCTTGTGCTGTTTTGTGAGGGTATGCGCCGGCATTACCGCCGGCGGGAAGTCCCCTGGTTTTTATCGTCGGCATTCGCCGCTTCAAACTGCATTTTGCGACGGAGCAGAAATTCGCGCTGTTTGGCGAACACATACTGCATAACGGCTTCCTGATCGCGTTTTTCCCGAAAATAGAAGCGGGCCCGGTATTCGTACATGCCGTACAGCTCCCTCGAATCCTCCGGTGACTGGCTGTGCAGCACAATGGCCTCAACAGTAATCATCTGGTCTTTCAGCGGCAGGGTACAGTAAATCGGCTCCTCTTCCGAAAGAAGCGTAGGGGAAAGAAAACAGATTCCGCCACCGCTGATGTTTTCCCCCGTTGCGGGGTGCGGGGGGAGATTTCCCGTCTCATCGGGTCCAGCCATAGGGCGCGTATAGGTAAATTCAAAGGTTGAATTCACCCGGTAAAATTCGCGGCGCTGAATCGACTCCAGGCGACCGATCTGGATTTTCGCGATCGCCACGTTATTTTCTGACAAATTGGCCAGAACCTTGCCGTCTGCCCGGTACAGGCCGGTCTGCGCGTAAAAAATAAAATCGTAGTCCTCGAAGGTAGAGAGCCGAATTACCTGCCCTTTGAAAATAGGGGTATAAATCAGGATCGTCTCTTCGTCCACAATGGTGTCGATATAGCTTATGTAAGAGCGCCGGGGGCCGTCGCTGACCTTTACACTGATGCTCACTTTATCACCGGGGTTGATATAGGATGATCTCATAAAAGTTCTCCTTTCCCATCGTTTATGGGAATGCAAGCCGGGCAATTTTCAGAATGCCTCTGTATTTTCCAATTGGCAAAACCGGTATCACAGCCTTTTCCGGTTATGATACCGTAAGGCGCAGAACGCCGGTGCGGTATGTCCTATCGATCGGCGAAGCCGGTATTACGGCAGCCCTGTGGTTATTATACCATGTTCCGCAAAAACACACTATCTAATTTGAAAAATCTGGAAGAAAAATTTATTAAAATTTGATTTTGCAAAATGCCCGCAATCCGCGGCATTTCCAATACTTTATCAGATAATGCTTGAAAAACGGGAAAAAATATTATAAACTATGGGGTAGTAAATAATAATTTGGAGGAATCAAACCCATGATATCAGCAGGCGATTTTCGCAATGGCGTGACCTTTGAAATGGACGGGAACGTTGTGTCCATTATAGAATTCCAGCACGTCAAGCCCGGAAAAGGCGCGGCGTTTGTCCGTACCAAGATCAGAAATGTAATCACCGGCGCTGTGACAGAAAGAACCTTTAACCCCAATGATAAATATCCCACTGCCTTTGTGGAACGCAAGGACATGCAGTACCTGTACAGCGACGGCGATCTGTATTATTTCATGGACAATGAAACATACGAGCAGATCCCGATCAACAAGTCTGTCTTGGGTGATAACTTCCGCTTTGTAAAAGAAAACATGGAATGCAAGGTGTTGTCTTACAAGGGCAACGTGTTCGGGGTGGAGCCGCCCAACTTTGTTGAGCTGCAGATTACCGAAACAGACCCCGGCTTTAAGGGCGATACCGCCACCAACGCCACCAAGCCTGCTACACTGGAAACCGGCGCCGTCATTCGTGTGCCGCTGTTTATCGACGAGGGCGAAATGATTCGCATCGATACCAGAACCGGTGAATATATGGAGCGCGCGTAACGCATAATCTTTCTGAACAGAAGTTTATGATATATTAATGTGAAAAGGGGGCATCATTATGACCAATACAGAGAAAGTAGCTTACATCCGCGGCCTGACCGAGGGGCTTGAGCTGGATACGGACAAGAAAGAGGTTAAGGTACTCAATGCGATTATTGATTTGCTGGATGATATTGCGCTGACATTGGCGGATATCGAGGCGGATCACGAAGAGCTGGCGGATCAGCTCGATGCTGTTGACGAGGATCTGGGTACGCTGGAGGATGATTTCTACGGCGACGAGGATGACGACGAGGATTATGATGCTGATGACGACTGCTATTACGAGGTAACCTGCCCGGCCTGTAACGAAACGCTATGCCTGACAGAGGATATCATCAACGAAGGCCACATCGACTGCCCGAACTGCGGCGAAAACCTGGAGTTCGATCTCGAGAGCCTGGAGGATGAAGACGAAGAGGGAAGCAGCTGCGGCTGTGAGCAACACTGATATTCGGCGGGAGATTCCTGCTTTTGGGAGAAACCGGTGCCGTGTGCACCGGTTTTTTCGCGGAAACCCGGTTAGCAGGCATTTGCTGTGGGGTTCCCTAACGAGCTGCGGCCGGCAAAGGGCCGGCCCCGTGCGGAACCCAAGGATGGAAAGAGGGATATTATGAGATTTACGAAAAAAATTGCGGGTTTGGTGCTGTCCGCGGCGCTTTTGGCAGTTTCTGCCGGGTGTGCTGGTCAGCCTGCCGCTTCTTCCTCCGCGGCCGAAGCGCCGCAGAGCAGTACCGTGTCTGCCGAGGAAAAAACGCAGATGCGAGTCGGCGTGCTGAAAGGGCCTACCGGCCTCGGCATGCTCCAGGTGATGGAGAATAACGACAAAAAGACCGCCGCGAATGCGTATGCCTTTACCGTGGCAGGTAGCCCCGATGAGGTGGTGGCCAAGCTGGTTTCCGGCGAGCTGGACGCGGCCGCCGTCCCCACCAATCTGGCGGCCGCCCTTTACAACAAAACAAAGGGCGGTGTGCGCCTTGCGGCAATCAACACGCTGGGGATTTTGTATCTGGTCACCGGCGATGAGAGCATTAAGAGCATTGCGGATCTGAAGGGCAAAACCGTCTATTCCTCCGGCCAGGGCGCCGTGCCGGAATACGCGCTGGATTACATCCTGACGGCGAACGGCCTGAAAGACGATGTGAAGGTGGAGTACCTTTCCGAGCACAGCGAGGTCGCGTCGCAGCTTTTGGCGGGTAAGATTACCACGGCGGTTCTGCCCGAGCCCTTTGTAACTCAGGTCACCGCCAAGAACGCAAAGCTGAAACCCGCGCTGGATTTGACCGATGAGTGGGAGCGCGCGGTGCAGAAGGCCGATCAGGGCTCGAGCGTTCTCACCATGGGCGCGCTGGTCGTGCGCAGCGAATTTGTCAAGCAGAATCAGGGGGCTTTCGACGGCTTTTTGTCCGAATACCAGAAGTCCGTGGACTATGTCAATCAGAATCCCCAGCCGGCGGGCGCTCTGTCTGAAAAATACGACATTATGCCCGCGGCGGTCGCGCAGAAGGCGATCCCGAACTGCAATATCGTTTTTATCGCGGGGAACGACATGCGGGTCAAGACAGAGGACTTTCTCAAGGTGCTCTACGAGTATAATCCCAAGTCCATCGGCGGCGCGTTCCCGAAGGACGACTTTTATTACCTGAACGCAGCGGGATGAGCCGGGGTGCGATCGGCCGCGCTGCGCGCGTGCTTGGCGTAGCGGCGTTCTGGCTTGCGGTTTGGCAGCTGTTATATCAAAGTGTAGGACAGGAGATCCTTCTGGTATCTCCTGCCCAAACTTTATCCCGTGTTTTTGAGCTGTCCTGCCGGGCGGATTTCTGGGTTTCCGCCGGGGGATCTCTGTATAACGTGGCGGCCGGGTTCGTGTGCGCCTCTCTTTTGGGGGGCGTGCTGGGGGCGCTCTGCTGCCGCTTCCGCTTTCTGTATCAGCTCATTTACCCGCTGCTCAGCGCGGTAAAGGCGACTCCGGTGGCCTCTTTTATTATTCTGGCGCTCGTGTGGCTGCAGTCGGTCAGAGTCCCGGCGTTTATCGCGGGGCTGATCGTTCTGCCCATCGTATTCGGCAACGTTTGCCAGGGCGCGGCGGCAGCCGACCGCGAGCTGCTGGAAATGGCACGCGTATTCCGCCTTGGGCGGTGGAAAACGCTGCGGTACATTTATCTGCCGACGGTGGCGCCGTACCTTGCGGCGGCCTTTACCACCGGCATCGGCCTGGCGTGGAAAGCGGGCGTGTCGGCGGAGGTGCTGGCCAACGTGAGAAGCTCCATCGGCGGCCGGATTTACGGCGCGAAAATCTATCTGGATACAACGGATTTGTTCGCGTGGACGGCGGTGGTCGTGGTGTTGAGCGTGGCGCTGGAGCGGCTGCTGCTGGCCTGCTTTCGCCGGATACCTTGGGGGGAGGGAAAGCCTTGAAGCTCGAGCACCTGAACCAGGCGTACGGGGAGCGCGCCGTACTGCGGGATTTTTCTCTGGAGCTGCCCGATTCCGGCACGGTTTGCCTGTTTGGCCCCTCCGGGTGCGGCAAAACGACGCTGCTGAACTGCCTTGCGGGGATTTTGACGCCGCAAGGCGGAACGATTACGGGCCTTTCTGGGAAACGGATTTCGTATGTGTTTCAGGAGAGCCGTCTTCTGCCCTGGGCGACCGTGCTGGAAAATGTAGAGCTTGTGCTCCCGCCGAACCACACCCAAACGGCGCTGGAGTGGATTTCGCGCGCGGGGCTTCTGCCGTATGCCGGGCAGTACCCGCGAAAGCTGTCCGGCGGCCAGCGGCAGAGGGTCTCCTTCGCGCGGGCGCTGGCCTACGGCGGCGACGTGCTTTTGCTCGACGAGCCGTTTCACGCGCTCGACCGGGCGGCGGCGCAGGAAATGTCGGCGCTTTTGCAGCAGTCGTTTCCCGAATCGCTGAAAATCCTCGTCACTCACAGCCGCGAGGAGGCCGAGCGGCTTTCCGACCGCATTTATTTTTTGGAGGGCCCGCCGCTTCGCGTCGTTTCCTGCCGGGAGCAAACGGCGCGATAATACGGTTCGGTTTCGGAATAATAATTTGAAATGCGGCGTTTTCAGTTCCTGCAGGCCCAGAGAAGCAATGCGAATTTCTTCTTGAGCGGCATGATGGGAAGTGCATGGCGATCCGTCCTATCAAAATTAACGATTTCCGTATTTCATTTGTTGTGCAGTTGTGATATACTCTATAAGTTAATATTTCACAATGGCTTTTGGGAGTAGTTTACATGAAGAATAAAAGGGTTAGTATGTTTTACACGCTGCCGCAGATTTTGCTGGACATCGTGTGTATTTACGCCAGCTATTGGATCGCCTTTATTCTGCGGCTGGATAATAAGGTTCCCCCGAATTACGTCGATGCCTTCCAGCACTTTATGCCGTGGGCGACGATCATTTGTCTGGCGGTATTCGCACTTTCCAGATTTTACAACACCATGTGGCAGTTTGCCAGTCTGGACGAGCTGATCCAGATCTGCTTCGGCACGGGCTTTGCCGGTGTGCTGCTGCTGGTGCTGGGGTATACGGTCTTTAACCCCGAGCGTTTTCCGTTTACCGTGTACGTGATGGGCGGCATTTTGATGCTGCTGTTCGTTGGCTTCTCGCGCTTCAGCTTCCGCCTGATGCGCCGGGCCAGAAAAAAGAACGAGCTCTCCAGACGCAAGGACAAGGAGGAGTTCCACCGGGTAATGATCATCGGTGCGGGTGAGACTGGCTCTATGATCATCAAGGAGATGAAAAGCGCTCCCGAAACCAGCGGGATTCCCGTCGTCGCGATCGACGACAACCGTGCCAAGCGCGGCAGCCGCATCCATGGCGTGAAGGTGGTGGGCGGCCGTGAAAGCATCATCCGCGCTGCGGCGCGCTATAATGTAGACCAGATTCTGCTGGCGATCCCCACCTCCAAGAAAAAGGATTTGCAGGAGATTCTGCAGATCTGCTCCAAAACCGGCTGCCAGTTGAAAACCGTGCCCGAGTACAGCGAGGTGCTGGAAAACGGTGTCGATACGCAGTCGATCCGCGATGTGGAGATCACCGACCTTCTGGGCCGCGATGAAATCACGCTCGACGTGGACGAAATCTGCGGCTACCTGAAGGACAAAACCGTGCTGGTAACGGGCGGCGGCGGCTCAATCGGCTCCGAACTGTGCCGGCAGATCGCGCTGTTCAACCCGAAAAAAATCATTATTTTCGATATTTATGAAAACAATGCCTACGACCTGCAAAACGAGCTGCTCATGCGCTTCAAGCGCCTGAATCTGGAGGTTCTGATCGGCTCGGTGCGCGATGCCGTCCGCGTCAACCACGTATTTGAGGTTTGCCGCCCCGACGTCGTGTTCCACGCGGCGGCGCACAAGCATGTGCCGTTGATGGAGCTGAGCCCCGGCGAAGCGGTGAAGAACAATGTGTTCGGCACGCTGAATGTGGCAAAAGCCGCGGATAAGTAC
>PPYE01662263.1_pt1 | contig 15360 bp, 18 predicted proteins | sample 1559881 | NCBI WGS metagenome assembly PPYE01 (sample SAMN08240022, study PRJNA423297) | Human gut metagenome, whole genome shotgun sequencing project. | reverse complement strand
CCCTGGAACCGGCAGCCACACCCTCCCCCACCCCGGAGGAGGTGCCTGAGGGCAACCCGGCCATGGACGACAACGGCCTGCCCAAGGACGGGGTGTACGTCACCGACGCCCGGGCCGCCTACGTCAGCGGCTCCATGCGCCTCATCATCCCCAAACTGGGGGTGGACATACCCGTGCTGGACGGCACCGACGCCACCACCCTGCTCCAGGGCGTGGGCCTGTACGACTACGCCCAGCTGCCCTCCGAGGGGGGCGCCAACGTATCCATCGCCGGACACCGCAACGGTCTGCGGGGGGGTGTCATTACCGACAATATGCCCTTCTACTACATCAATACCCTCACCGAGGGGGACTACCTCTACCTCACCGAGGGAGATACCATCTATCAATATCAGTGGGAATGCACCCAGGTCATCGAGCCTGACGACTGGAGCGTGGTCTATAACCGGGGCTACGGCTGCGTCACCCTCACCACCTGCACCCCCATCGGGGTGGCCGACCACCGGCTGGTGGTGCGGGGAGAGCTGGTAGCCACCCACCCCATGGACCAGGACTATCCCTTCCCCTCTGACACCGGAAAGGAGTGAACGCTGCGATGAGACCCTTTGCCAAGCACCGGCTGCTCTCGGGCCTGCTGGCCCTGCTGGTACTGGCGGCGGCCGCCGCCGCCGTACTGGGCGCCTCCCACGCGGCAGCCAACCAGAAACCCGCCACCCTGCCCGTCAAGGCCGAGCCCAAGACGGGGATCACCGTCTATCAGAACGCCAAGGCCTCCGTGGACGCCTCCAACCTGAGCGAGGGCTACGTGATGGTGCGCTACACCGGCGGCAAGCAGGTGAGGATCAAGGTCCTCATCACCGGGGAAAACGGCGTCACCTACACCTATAACCTGAACAACACCGGCGTGGCCGAGACCTTCCCCCTCACCGAGGGCAACGGCCGCTACTCCATCAAGGTGTACGAAAACACCACCGGCACCAAGTACGCCCTGGCCTTCAGCACCCAGGTGGACATGACCCTGCGCAACGTGTTCCTGCCCTACCTCTATCCCAACCAGTACGTCAACTACACCGCCGACTGCGCCACGGTGAAGAAGGCCGCCGAGCTGACGGCGGGCAAGACCTCCGACCTGGACAAGATCAGCGCCGTCTACTACTTCGTCACCGACAACTTTACCTACGACTACAACCTGGCCAACACGGTGCAGAGCGGCTACCTGCCCGACGTGGACAAGGTGCTCGCCGCCAAAAAGGGCATCTGCTTTGACTACGCCGCCGTCATGTCCGCCATGCTCCGCAGCCAGAACATCCCCTGCAAGCTGGTGGTGGGCTATGCCGGAACCGTCTACCACGCCTGGATCAACGTGTATATCGAGGGCGTGGGCTGGGTGGACAAGGTGATCTACTTTGACGGCAAGACCTGGACCATGATGGACCCCACCTTTGTCTCCACCGGCAAGCACAGCAGCTCCATCCTCAGCTATGTGACCAACGACGCCAACTATCAGCAAAAATACGCCTACTGACATCGGACAGGCGGCAAGCCGGAGGCCCTGCCACAGGCGCCGGCGAGCCGCCCGCCCCTCTTTTTCCCTGTAAAGGAGGTCTCGGTCCATGAAAAAACGGTCGCCCCGGCCCACGGACAGTCAGCTGGCCGCCCTGTGCCGCCAGCTGGCCCTGCTGCTGCGGGCCGGCGTGGGCAGCGAGGAGGGCGCGGCCCTGCTGCTGGAGGAGACAGAGCCCGGCCCCCTCCACTCCGCCCTCTCCGCCGCCCATCAGGCCCTGGAGAAGGGGGACAGTCTGACTCAGGCCCTGGAGGGCACCGGCGTGTTCTCCCCCTACCTGCTCCAGATGACCGATATGGGGCAGCGCACCGGGCGGCTGGAGCAGGTGCTCTTCGCCCTGGCGGATTTCTACGACCGTCAGGCCCAGACCGCCCGCACCCTGCGGCGGGCCGCCGCCTATCCGGCGGGGATGGCCCTGCTGGTGCTGGTGCTCTTCGGCGCCCTGGTATCCCAGGTGCTGCCTGTGTTCCGGCGGGTCTTTGAACAGTTGGGCGCCACCCCCTCCGCCGCTACCCAGGCGGTATTGGCCCTGGGAGACGGCGCCCAGGCCGCGGCTTGGGTGCTGGCAGGCGTGCTGGCCCTGGGCGTAATACTGGCCCTGGTGTGTTTCCGCACCCGGGGCGGCCGGCAGGCCGCCCGGCGGCTCTTTGCCCGCACCCGGGCGGGCCGGGCCCTGGACCGCAGCCGGTTTGCCGCCGCCATGTCCCTGATGCTCTCCAGCGGCCTGCCCCTGGAGGAGGCCGCCGGACGGGCCGCCGGTCTGCTGGAGGGCGCCGGCCTGGCCCAGCAGGCCAGGCAGTGCCACCGCCAGATCCAGGAGGGGGCCCTCTTCCACCGTGCGGTGGAGGAGGCCGGTCTCTTCTCCCGGCTCCAGCTGGGCCTGCTGGCCGCGGGCAGCAGGGCGGGCGCCGCCGACCAGGCCATGGAGGAACTGGCCAGCCGCTGCGCCGCCGAGGCGGAGGAGCGGCTGGAAAATCTGCTGAATCGCTTTGAGTACGCCCTGGTGGCCTTTCTGTGCCTGTCCATCGGCCTGGTGCTGCTGTCGGTGATGCTCCCTCTGGTGGGGATGCTCTCCGCCGTGGGAGGCTGAGCCATGGGAAGAATGGATCGGCGTCTGCTCCAACTGCTGGGTGTGGGCGCGGCTCTGGTGCTGGCCCTGTGGTGGAGCAGCGCCCGGCTGGCCGGCCAGGCTGACGGCGAGACCCTGGAGCTTACCGCCCGCTCCCTCCGCAGAGCGGCGGTGCAGTGCTACGCCCTGGAGGGAGTCTATCCCCCCTCCCTGGCCTACCTGGAGGAGCACTACGGCGTGGCGGTGGACGAGAGCCGCTGCTTTGTGGACTATCAATATGTGGCAGCCAATCTGATGCCCGACATCACGGTGCTGCCCCGATCCTGAGAGGAGGCGGCCTATGGAGGCCCGTTCCGGCGGCCGGCTGCTGCTGCCCGCCCTTACCATCGCCCTTTGCGCCCTCTATCTGCTGCTGGCAGCGGGGCTGTCCCTGCTGGCCGGGCGGGCCTATCAGGCCACCGCGCAGCAGGCCGACGAGCTCTATCTCCCCCGTACCGCCCTGTCCTACCTGGTCAACCAGGTGCGGCGGGGGGATGCGGCCGACAGCCTGCGGGTGACCAGCTTCGGCGGCTCGGACGCCCTGGCCCTGGAGGAGGACGGCTACGTGACCCTGCTCTACTGCTGGGACGGCTGGCTGCGGGAGCTCTACGCCCAGGCGGATCTGACCTTCGCCCCCGAGGACGGGACCCAGATCCTGCCCATGGACCAGCTGGACATCGGCATGGAGGGCGGGCTGCTCACCTTTACCATCCGGGGCGACGGGGCCCAGTACTCCATCTCCGCCGCCCCCAGATGCCTGACGGAGGGGGGGCGCGCGCCATGAGACGCTCCCGTCTGTTTCTGCTGGAGCTGATCCTCAACCTGGCCCTCTTCGCCCTGTGCGGCGCGGTGTGCGTGGGGCTGCTCCTCCGCTCCGCCGCCATGAGCGGGGAGAGCCGGCGCCTCACCCAGGCGGTGGCCCTGGCCCAGAGCGCCGCCGAGGCCCTGCGGGCCGGCCAGCCCCTGCCCCAGGCCCCGGAGGGCTACCGGGTCCTGCCCCGGCTGGAGGAGGAGGGCCCGGTGTGCCGGGCCAGCCTGGAGGTGCTGTGGGAGGACCAGGTGGTCTATACCCTGGAGGCCGGCTGGCCCCTGACCTCCACCGCGGGAGGTGATGGGCCGTGAAGCGTTCCGCCGCAAGTCCGGTGGGGGTGGGGGTGATCTCGGTGATCACCGTGCTGCTGGTGCTCACCCTCTCCCTGTTCGCGGCCCTGTCGGTGGCCACCGCCCAGGCCGACCTGGCCCTCTCCCGAAAAAACGCCGACACCGTGACGGCCTACTACCAGGCCGACGCCCAGGCGGCTGAGCTGTACGCCGCCTTCGCCGCCGGAAACGAGCCCACACTGGAGGCCGTCCTCCCTATCACCGATCAGCAGTCCCTGCTCCTCCGCCTGGCTCGGACAGAGGCGGGGGACGTGGAGATCCTGGCCTGGCAGACCCAGACCCAGGAGCTACCTCCGGAGGAGGGTCTGCCGGTTTGGACCGGCCCCTCCGACCAAGCACAATAGGAAGGAAGAGACCATGACGCTGAACAGCATTCTACAGGCAGGTATGGAGCGGGGCGCCTCCGATATCCTGATCATCGCGGGGCTGCCGGTCTCCTATAAAATCAACGGCAGTATTCTGCGGGACGGCCCCCGGCTGCTTCCCGATGACACCGCCGCCCTGGCGGAAGAGCTCTACCGGCTGGCCGGCCAGCGGGATATCAGCCGTCTGCGGGACGGAGGAGACGACGACTTTTCCTTCGCCCTGCCCGGTCTGTGCCGCTTCCGGGTCAACGCGCTGAAGCAGCGTGGCTCCCTGGGGCTGGTAATCCGGGTGGTGTCCTTCCAGCTTCCCGACCGCAACGCCCTTGGCATCCCGGATGCCGTCATGGCCTTTGCCGGCTACAACCGTGGGCTGGTACTCTATACCGGCCCCGCCGGCAGCGGAAAGACCACCACCCTGGCCTGTATCGTGGACGAGATTAATACCAACCGCAACGTCCACGTCATCACCATCGAGGACCCCATCGAATACCTCCACCAGCACCGCAGGAGCGTGGTTACCCAGCGGGAACTTACCACCGATACCACCTCCTACGACACCGCCCTGCGGGCCGCCCTGCGAGAGGCTCCCGACGTTATTTTGGTGGGGGAGATGCGGGACGCCAAGACCATCCGGGCCGCCGTCACCGCCGCAGAGACCGGCCACCTGGTTATCTCCACCCTGCACACCATCGGCGCGGCCAACACCATCGACCGCATTGTGGACTCCTTTCCACCCCAGCAGCAGGGCCAGATCCGCACTCAGCTGGCCATGGTGCTGGAGGGCGTGGTATCTCAGCGGCTGCTGCCCTCCGTGGACGGCAAGCTAGTGCCCGCCTTTGAGATCATGAAGGTAAACAGCGCCGTGCGCAGCATGATCCGGGAGTCACGGTGCCACCAGCTGGACAACACCATCGCCCAGTCGGGCAGCGAGGGAATGGTTACCCTGGATCAGAGCATCCTGAGCCTGGTCCAGGCCGGGCGAGTGGTCCCGGCCGACGCCGTCCGCTTTGCATCCAACCCGGACTGGATGCGCAAACGCCTGGGGATTGCGGAATAAGGGGGACTTTTCCATATGCTTACACTGAACTATGAGACTGCCAGCCTGCGGGTATGCGTGGACAGCACCGCCGATGGTCGGCTGTCCGGCCGGGTGCTGGGTCGCCGGCTTACCCAGGCGGTAAACTTCTCTGATCTCGGAAGCCTGCTGCTCCAGCTGGAGGCGGTACTGGACAGCCAGAACAGCCCCCAGGCCTTCCAGCGGGGCAGGTCATTCTGTCCCCGGTCAACCAGACAGGTTCCTGCGGCGCAGCGGCTGGAGGAGGGCATGGAACCCCAGACCGTCCAGGCCGCTCAGGGTGAGACGGCCACCTTCGACCTTCGCATCATCACCCGGCGCAACGCCACCTGGCAGGGTATGGTGGACTGGCTGGACGGAACTCCGCCCCAGTCTTTCCACAGTGTGCTGGAGCTGGTCAAGCTGCTGGATCAGCGTCTCACCCCCTAAGCTAGGACAACACTCCGCCCTCCGGCCCGTTGGGCCGGAGGGCGGAGTGTTGCTGCCGGAGGGCGGAGTGTTGCTGAAACCGCTTTGACATACCGCAGGTTTTGCGCTATAATAACAGCCCATCTTTTTGATCTGGAGTACCAAACCATGAATTTGACCCGCATTACCGCCCTGCTGCGCAAGGACCGGCTGTGGCAGGCGGTCTTTCTGCTTTTGACCCCCTTTACCGCCGTGTGGCTCATGCAGTTTACATACGGAGCCAATCCTTTTGCTCTGACCTTCCCCGTGCTGGTGGCCAACGCCCTGTGCGTGGCTCTGCTGTTCTGGCTGCTGTGCGCTCTGGTGGGGCGCATCGCCCCCTGCACCATCGGCATCCACATCGCCGCCGGGTCCTGGGGCGCCGCCAACTGCTTCGTCAACACCTTCCGGGGCACCCCCATCCTGCCCTGGGATTTCTCTGCCCTGGGCACCGCCGCCAGCGTGGCGGGCAACTACCACCTGTTCCTCACCTGGCAGATGGGAGTCGCCATCTTTCTGGCCGCCGCCCTGGTGGTATTCCTCCACCCGGAGCGGCGCAAGGCCCGGCTGCGGCTCACCACCCGGAAGCGCCTGCCCCTGCGGCTGGCCTGTCTGGCGGCTGGGCTGGCCTGCCTCATGTTCCTGCTGCCCTCGGAAAAGCTGGAGAAGCTGGGGGTCAAGACCGACGTGTGGGATCAGGCGGGGGCCTACCGTACCGGCGGCTGCCTGGCCGTCTTTTACCGCAATACCGAGTTTCTGGAGGTGGAAGAGCCGGAGGGCTACTCTTCGGAGAACGTGGACACCCTGCTGGAGGGGGTGGAGCCCCTGAAGCCGGCGGCGGTGTCGGTCCAAAAGCCCAACATCATCGCCATCATGAACGAGTCCTGGGCCGATTTTGAGTCCTACGGCAACCTGCAGCTCAGCGAGAGCGTCACCGACTACATCCGCTCCCTGGACAATTCCATCTTCGGCCACACTTACACCTCGGTATTCGGGGCGGGTACCAGCGCCAGCGAGTTTGAGTTCCTCACCGGAAACACCATGGCCTTTCTGCCCTCGGGCAGCATCCCCTACCAGCAGTATGTGCTGGGGCCCACCGCCTCTCTGGCCTCCCTGCTGAAGGCCCAGGGGTATGACACTCTGGCCTTCCATCCCGGCGCGCGCACCTCCTGGCAGCGCAATCAGGCCTATCCCCAGCTGGGCTTTGACCAGTTCAAGTGCGTGGACGACATGGATGTGGCCCAGGCCATGGAGCACGGCTATGTCAGCGACCAGTCCGACTTTGAGCAGGTTATCTGGGAGTTTGAGCACAAGGAGAAGGACGCCCCCCTCTTTCTGTTCAACGTCACCATCCAGAACCACGGCAGCTACACCGCCCAGGACTATCCCGCCCAGGTCACCCTCACCGACCAGCCGGGCAAGTATCCCCAGGCCGAGCAGTACCTCACCCTGGCCAACAAAACCGACCAGGCCTTCCGCACCCTGGTGGAGTATTTCCAGAACCAGGAGGAACCCACCATCATCCTCATGTTCGGCGACCACCAGCCCTCGGTGGAGCAGGGCTTCCTGGACAAGGCCTACGGCGTCACCCAGGACCAGATGAACATGAATCAGTACATGGGCAAATATGAGACGCCCTTTGTGATCTGGGCCAACTATCCCCTGCCGGAGGAGGGCCCGGAGATTACCAGCCTGAACTTTTTGAGCCTCTATCTGCTGCAGTACGCCGGTATCGGGGGCACGGTGTACGACGGCTATCTGTGGCAGCTCCAGCAGCAGCTGCCCGCCCTCACCTTTGTGGGCTATATGGACACAGCCGGGCAGGCCCACAGCCATCTGGAGACCAACGACTACGCCGCCCTCATTGAGGACTACCAGCAGGTACAGTACAACAACCTGTTTGGAGGGGGCGGACGGCGAAGCGCCGTTTTTGATCCATAAACGTCAAAAAATAGGGCTGGCACCTTGGGTGCCAGCCCTATTTTTATGAGTTTCCTATTCCCCTGCACAGACAGCACATTTTTGTACCTCTGCCCCTTTTGCTTCATTTGGTGTGCTGAAACGTCCCCGGCGCTGCACACGGGATCTTTTTTCAATCTCTTCAGGGGACATCTCAGATGAGATAGAAAGCAGCACTTCCTCAAGCCGGGCATTGATTTTCAGATTTCGTTCCTTTTTTCTGCGGATGATTCCAAAACAACCAACGGGAGAAATATAAATATCTTCAGGCGCATCGGGAGATACGATGCTGTCCATTCCTGCAAAGGTGCAGTTCTCAGGTGTTGCAGAACAATTCAAGGACAAGCCGTTCTCCAAAGGAACAATGTCTTTTCCAAAATCATAAAAAACCTGGGTATCGGAAATGCGGACAGAACGGGCGCATAACGCAAATTGGAAGGAATCGAGATTGATTCCAAGCCTGTTTTCGTGAATCAAGCGATTGCCGATCCAGCGGACAACCGGTACAGCCCAAGAATTTCCTGTGCTCTGGTATCGGTTGGTCTTTTTTGCTTTCGGAAGATCGGTGTAATGATCAGGGAAGCCCATCAGGCGCTCTGTTTCAAGGGGAGACAACCGACGGATGCGGTGATCCTGAACCACAAACAACGAGCCGTTATATGCGGCCGCATTGCCATTCCATTTCGTCCCATACGCGGAATACAAGCAATCTGTGTATGCCCTAAACACTTCAAAATGGTGCCCTTCTTTTTCAAACGTCAAGGGAAACTGCGGATATTCCGGCAGTTCGTTTTCGTGGATCTCAAACAAAACATCTTCGGGATGGAAGTCCTTGCCGCCGGCTATCACATAAAGGCGGCGTCTTTGCTGGGGAAGTCCAAAAAATTTAGCATCCAGAACGCGCCAGGCAACATTACGGGTATTCCCTCGAATCAGGCCTGAATTGGGCCATTTCCCGCCCTTTACAGACAGGACTTGGTCCAGACCTGCAAGGGATGATACCAAGCAGCCAAAGGCATTGGTCTTGTCAGCCAATACTCCTTCGACATTTTCCCAAAAGACCTTGCAGCGTCCCTGTCCTCTCGACATACGAACGGCATCATTGGCCTCAATAATATCCACAAATTTCAAGGTAAGGTTCCCACGATCATCGTTCAATCCATTTTGCCATCCAGCCAGGGAAAATGCCTGGCACGGCGTCCCCCCGCAAATCAAATCAGGCGCGCTCATCTTCCCTTGCGCAATCTGATCCGGGATGTCATTCATGTCGCCGAAATTGGGGATTGTGGGATATTTCTCAGCAAGGACTCTGGACGGAAAGGGTGCAATTTCCGAAAACCAATCAAAATGAACGCCAAAAGGTTCCCAGGCCACTGATGCAGCTTCAATACCGGAGCAAACGCTGCCAACAGTTTTGATCAAAGGTGTATGACCTCCTTTGGTTCTTGTGTCTCTACATTTTAGCTGATTATGAGTCTCAGTTCAATGGCAATTAGGCGCGTCATCGTTCCGCTTTTCCCTTATTTGTGCGCTTCTTTCAACGCATTTAAAAGATGCCTGCGCCACGCTGCAATGTCATACCAAGGACAGCCGATACACCCCCGTTCTGCTTCCTTTCCCTTTCTGGGGATTGCAGGGTCCCAGTTCTCTGTTCCTTCGTAGTAGTAGGGAATTCCATAAATCACGCCTCGCTTCCCGGTCTGGAAACAGGCGCGGCAAACTTCCCGCTTCTGCTGATTTCTCTGATTGGTCAACAGCTGAAACTTATCTCTGATCTCATCATCAGACATGGTCTCAGGATTTTCAGCCTTGGTCTTGTCATCCCATCGGATTTCCGAGAACTTATGGTCAGGTAAGCAGTTCCTGCTAACGGTGTTCTCATAGACATCAACGCTCCCAAGCACGCGGATGATCCGCTTCCGAAGGGCTTGAGACCAGGTTTCATAACCATTTCCCGCAAGTTCCACCCGATGGATGGGCAAAAGGATCAGCCGCGTGCTGCGACGTTTTCCGCATATGGGACAGTGGTAGTTGAGGTGCGTGGCAATCGTATAGCCCTTTTCTTTAATTTTCTGAATTCTTCGGGTATAGTTTGCATTAGAAATTTCGCAATTTTGGCAGTGCCAGCGGCCGTCTTTCAGGATATTGAAAATCTCTTTGGTTTCTACCGAGCGCGTGGCATTCCACAGTTCGTCCTGCTCCGCCACCCATTCGGGGTACAAAGACGGGTGCATTTGTGCATAGACGCGATTTAAATGATCTTCAAGGGCTTGATGATCCTCAACCGGAATCGAAACCCCTGTTCTGCGATATTCAACAGGAACCCAACCGTCCCATCTTTTATGGACATCAGGATAGGAAAACCGGACATGAACGTATTCTTCCGATGCTTTTGTGTTCCGCTTTCTGGGTTCGTCGTATAACAGAATATTTGCATTCAGTGCCATAGCAAGCTCTCCTATAACTCCTCAAATCATTCCGCCAAAGAGAGGTAAAATCCATCTGCAATTTCTGAAAAAAGCGCGCCGCAGATGCGGCGCACTTTTTTATGTTGTGAGGTTCCAGGCGAAGTGGTTTAGATCCTCCTCCAAAATCAGCTCCCGTTTGCTGTCGGCGGCGGTGATGGGGCGGATGGGGCGGCAGGGATTGCCGTAGGCCAGCCAGCCGGAGGGGATGTCCTTGGTGACCACGCTGCCCGCGCCGATCACCGCTCCGTCTCCGATGGTGACGCCGTCCAGCACCACCACGTTGCAGGCCAGCCACACCCCGCTGCCGATGTGGATCTCCCGGGCAAACTCCGCCATGGTGGTGCGGCCCTCCCCGTCCAGGCCGGTGCGCTCCTGGGCAGGCAGGGGGTGGTTGGTGGCCATCAGGGACACGTTGGGCCCAAAGCACACGTTGTCCCCGATGAATACCCTGGCATCATCCATCACCATCAAATTGAAGTTGGCGAAAAAGTTCTCTCCAATAAAGGTATGGCAGCCGTAGTTAAACTGGACAGGGCCCTGGAAGTAGCAGGCCTTGCCCGCCCGGCCCAGAATGGCCCGGATCACTTCCCCCCGGTCAGGGTCGTACTCGTCCATGGAATTGTACTTCCGGCAGGCCTCATGGGCCTTGTGCTTCAGGTCCTTCAGCTCCTGCCGCCGGGGATCGAACATCTTCCCGGCAAAGATCTTTTCTTCCTCCGTCATGCTTCATTCACCTGATTTGCCTTGGAATTGGTCCCCTTCCGACAGCGCGCTGTTGCGGAAGGAATTTTTCAGCAGCCGGATGCAGTCGCCCAGCAGCTGATCCAGGTCGGAAAATACGGTGTGAGCCAGCTTGTTGTAGTAGGTATTGAGCAGCCCGTTGAGAAATACGATGATGGAGAAGGCCGCCGCGTCCCGGGACACCTGGAGGGTATATCCCTTGTCGCTCAGATAGTGCTCCATCACCTGCCGGGTGAGAGTAAAGACCTCCATCCCCGCCTCATACTTCCGCCGGGCCACCTCCTCCATCTCCGTACCGGCGTAATCGGCCTGCATGGGGACCTTTTTCAGCGCCATCACCTCGTAAAAGGTGGGGTGGCTCCACGCAAACTCCAGATAGGTATGCAGGAAGGCGTCAAACCGGGCCTCCCCGCCGGAGACCGTCTCCATGGCCTGCCGCAGACTGTCGCACAGCTGGCGGTAGCCCTCAATCACCACCGACAGATATACCTCATCCTTATTGACAAAATAGAGATAGATCTTGGTGGCTGAGGCGCCGATTTTCTGCCCCAGGCGGCGCATGGTCAGGCCCTCATAGCCGTCGGCCGCAAGGATGTCCAGGGCGGCGTCCAGAATACGGGCTTTTTCCGCTGCTTTTTCCGCAGGCGTCTTTTCCCTGGGCGGCATAAGACCACCTCTCTTTCCTCTCTTTCTTGATACCGTTATTGTACCAAATCCTATTTTTACATTCAATACTTCCCTTTTTTCAGGGGGGCGTAATATTTCTGAGAAAGGTATGGATATCCCGGGGGAAATGTGATAAGCTGTAAACCGGTGTCCACCGGAACACCGCGCTTTTATTGCAGAAAGGAGGTCTCCCCGTTGAAGCCGGACTACAACGAGCTGCTGGAAATCGTAAGCGAAATGGGCTTCCGGCTCATGCTCAGCGGAGCGGAGATCTACCGGGTGGAGGAGTCCATCAGCCGCCTGCTCCAGGCCTATGGGGCCGAGCGGGGGGAGGTCTTTGCCATCCCCAACTGCATCATTGTCAGTCTCACCTCTCCCCAGGGGGAGCCTATGACCCAGATTCGCCGGATGCCCAACCACGGCACCGACATCTACCTGCTGGAGCGGTATAACGATCTGTGCCGCCGCCTGTGCCGGGAGACGCCCCCCTTTGAGGAGGCCCTGGACAGTATGCGGGAGATCGAGCGCACCCACAAGGTCTACTCCCTGCCCGTCCAGCTGCTGGCCCACTTCCTGGGCTGCGGGATGTTCTCCCTGTTCTACGGCGGTTCGGTATGGGACGGTCTGTGCGGCGGACTCTGCGGCATGGTGATCTGCCTGTGTATGGCCTTCACCTCCAAGCTGGGGGCCAACCTCTTTTTCAAAACCATCGCCGGCGCGGCGGTGTCCGCCTTTGTGGCCCTGGCCCTTACTGCCGCCGGCATTGGCCAGAATTCCGACAGCATCATCATCGGCGCCCTGATGGCCCTGGTGCCCGGCATTGCCTTTACCAACGCCATGCGGGATATTATGGCCGGCGACATGGTGGCCGGCATCAGCAAGGCCGCCGAGGCCTTGCTCATCGGAGCGGCCATCGCCCTGGGCACCGCTCTGGCTCTGGGCCTGATCCGAATGCTGATGGGAGGCTGACATGGAAGAGTTTACCTACTATCTGCCCTGTATCTACGCCTTCCTGGCCTGCATCGGCTTTTCCCTGCTGTTCAACATCCACGGAGCCGCCGGTATGCTCATCTGCGCCGGCGGCGGGGCCCTGGGCTGGCTGGTCTATCTGCTGGCCGCCCCCCTGGTTCACAGCGACATCATCCAGTCCTTTTTCGCCGCCCTGGCCATCTCCGCCTGGTCGGAGATCATGGCCCGTCTGCGCCGGTGCCCGGTGACCAGCTATCTGCTGGTGGCCCTCTTTCCCCTGGTGCCCGGCGGCGGCATCTACTATACCATGGAGCACGCCATGAGCGGGGAGACCTCCCTGTTCCTGGAGTCTCTGCTCCACACCCTGGGCCTGGCCGGAGCCCTGGCGGTGGGCGTGCTGATGGTGGCCTCTCTGGCCCGCCTGGTCACCAACTACCAGAATCACCGGCGGGGCCTGTCAGGAGGCAAACACCCATGAGACGCTACGATTTCGTCCTGCTGGACGCAGATAATACCCTGTTCGATTTTGATCGCTCGGAGCACGAGGCCCTGCGCCTGGCTCTGGAGGCCTTCTCCATCCCCTGTCCCCCGGAGACCGAGGCCCTCTATGTGTCCATCAACAGTTTCCTGTGGGCCATGCTGGACCGGGGAGTGGCCACCCGGGAGTGGCTGGTGGTGGAGCGCTTTGCCCGGCTCACCGCCGCCCTGGGGGTGGACGCCGACCCCGCCGCCCTCAACCGGACCTATCTGGACCGGCTGGGCGAGCAGTCCTTTCTCCTCCCCGGCGCCCTGGAGGTCTGCCGGGCCCTGGGGGAGCACTGCACTCTTGCCATCCTCACCAACGGCGTGGCCCGGGCCCAGCGGGGCCGGTTTGACCGCTCCCCCCTGAAAGAACTCATTCCCCATCTCTTTATCTCCGAGGAGATCGGCGCTTCCAAGCCCAGCCCCGCCTTCTTCCGACCGGTGCTGGACGCCCTGGGCATCACCCACCTGAGCCGGGCCCTGATGGTGGGGGATAACCTGACCTCCGACATCGGCGGCGCCGCCGCCATGGGGCTGGATACCGCCTGGTACAACCCCCGCCATCTGCCCAATCCCGGCCCCGTTACCCCTACCTGGGAGATCGCCAGGCTGGAGGAACTGCTGCCGCTGGTGCTGGACGGCCCTGATTTTTAAACTTCAAACGAGGTGTTTTGTTTGTCCCGCTCGCTCTATTCCCAGCTTACCGGCAACTCCTCTCCGCCGCCCCGCCGCCGTCTGCCCCTGGTGCTGGCGGCCATTGCGTTGGGTGTGGTTCTGGTGACCGTTCCGGTGCTCAGCCGCTCCCCGGCGGAGGGCGCTGATCCCCTCCCCACGGCCACCGTCACTCCCACGCCTACACCTACCCCTACACCTGCCTTTGATTTTACCCAGCCCGCCCCCAAGACCGATCCGGTGGACATGGACTACTTCTCCGACGCCCTGTTCATCGGCGACTCCCGCACCCATGGGCTGGAGCTGTACAGCGGCGTCAAGGGCGCCACCTTCTACGTCTACACCGGACTGAGTATTTTCGGGGTGAACAATCCCGGCCTGGTGACGGTGGACGGACAGGACTATTCCATTGTGGAAGCCCTGGAGAAGGGTCCCCAGTTCGGCAAGGTCTACATAGCCTTCGGTATGAATGAGCTGGGTTATTACAATGAGGAAAACTATTTGCGCACCTTCGGCGTCTTTATAGAGGAGGTAAAGGCCCTTCAGCCCAATGCCGTGGTCTATCTGCAAAATCTGGCCCCGGTGGACGAGGCCAAATGCAAGGTCTACGGCCAGGCCTCCTGCATCACCAATTCCCGGATAGAGACCTTTAATCAGCTGTTTGCCCAGCTGGCCCGGGAACATCAGGTGGTGCTGGTGGACGTGTACGGCGCCCTCACCGCCGGCGGCCCCCTGCCGGACGACGCTACGTCGGACGGCATCCACTTCAAGCGTCCCTGGTATGAAACATGGCTGACCTGTCTGATGGAACACACCGTGGACCCGGCGATCTACCAGGCCGGACAGACCCATGCAGATGATATGGAAGGAGATAAAGAACCATGAAGAACCTGTTGACCCGACTGCTGCCCGGCGTGCTTGCCCTGTGCCTGACCCTTTCCGCCTGCGGAGGCGGTGGAAGCGCCAAGAGCTATGACCCTGCCGCCACCGCCAAGGCTCTGCTGGAGTCCGACGCCTTCAGCGACACCCTGGACACCCTGGACAAGGACACCGCCGCCACCATGTACGGCATTGACGCCTCCACCATCACCGACTGCGTGGTGTACACCTCCCTGTCCATGGGCGCGGAAGAAATCGCCGTGCTCACCCTCACCGATGAAGCTGCCGCCAAAACCGCCAAGGAGGCCCTGGATAAGCGGGTCAGCGATCAGATCACCGCCCTGGAGAGCTATATGCCCGGAGAGGTGGACAAGCTCAACCACGCCATCGTGGAGCAGACCGGCAACACCGCCCTGCTGGTGGTGGCCGCCGACGCTGACGCCGCTCGCAGCGTGCTGGACAGCCTGAACTGAGTCCCACCCAAAAACGCCGGGGATACCCCGGCGTTTTTTCTGAAAAAATAAACTGGCTTTCCCTCAACTTTTCACTGGCCCCTGCCGTCTAACAGATGCAAACACAAGACCCCCGGCCGGGTCCAGTTTATACAGATCGAGGTGTCTTCATTGTCCCAGTCCTATCATCCCAAACGCATGAAAAACAAGAGAAACGGCCCCGGCGCCACCCTGCCCCTGCTCATTGCCGCCGCAGCGGTATGCGTCTGTCTGCTGCTCATCCCCTCCGCGGGCAAGAGCGCTCCCCCCGCC
>PPYE01644856.1_pt1 | contig 15360 bp, 9 predicted proteins | sample 1559881 | NCBI WGS metagenome assembly PPYE01 (sample SAMN08240022, study PRJNA423297) | Human gut metagenome, whole genome shotgun sequencing project. | reverse complement strand
TCGGAGATCATGCACGCTCCCGTGGGCGCCTACACGCGCAACGTGGAGAAGATGCGCCCGATCCACCCCGAGTACGCCGCCCACCTCCTCAATGAGACGGCCGCGAAGGACGCGATTTTCACCGCGGACACGGGCATGTGCAACGTGTGGACCGCCCGCTACATTGATCCGCTCGGCACGCGCCGCCTCATCGGTTCGCTGCTGCACGGGTCGATGGCGAATGCCCTGCCGATGGCCCTGGGCGCTCAGGTCGCCTACCCGGATCGCCAGGTCGTGTCAGTGTCGGGCGACGGCGGGCTCTCGATGCTTCTCGGCGAGCTCATCACCGCGAAGATGTACGACCTGCCGGTCAAGGTGGTCGTCTTCAACAATTCGACGCTGGGCATGGTGAAGTTGGAGATGCTGGTCAACGGCCTGCCTGACTTCCAGACGGATGTCCCTGATACGAATTACGCGGAGATCGCCCGCGCAATTGGTTTCCACGCGGAGCGCGTCGAGGACGCCTCTCGCCTGGAGGACGCGTACCGCGAGGCGTTCGCTGCGCCCGGCCCCGCCCTCGTTGAGGTCATCACGGATCCGAACGCACTGTCGCTTCCGCCGGCCATCACGGGCGGCCAGGTCGTCGGTTTCGCAACCGCAATGAGCAAGATCGTTCTCAACCGCGGCATCGCCGAGGCTTTCTCGATGGCCACCTCCAACATGCGCAACATCCCGCGCCTGTAGGCCGTTTACGTTCCCGGGGACGAGGCCGGGGCTGGGTCACCACGCGACCTGGCCCCGGCCTCGTTTTTCATGGACCTACCCCGCATTTTACAAACATCAGCTTTTCTAAAAGACTGGCTTTTTCCAACTCAAATGATGCTTGACAAGTTCACAACTTGTACCAGATCGCACCACACGGCGATTTGACAGCTATTTATGCGCGCATTTTCCCTCTAATATGTGAGGCATTCTATCGTTCACGCCACACAGGAGGAATCGCAATGCACGCGCTCGCAGCAATGGCTAGCGCGGCCGGTGCCGTCGACCTCGACACTTTTCCCGCTTGGCTGAGGATCACCCACTTCATCAACTTCATCATGATGGGCTTCCTCATCCGTTCCGGCTGGGAGGTCCTCGCATCGCACCCGCGTCTGTACTGGAACAATCACTGCACACCCGGATCCGAGTGGCTCAAGTTCACCAAGGACAAGGTGTCGACCGTCCCCGGCGAGTTCACGGCGCGCGACGACCAGCGCAACCTGCACCCGCTGATCTCCCTGCCCGGACGCGGACAGATTGGCCTGGGCCGCGCGTGGCACGCGCTCGTCACGGCCATCTGGCTCCTCAACGGCTTCGTGTACGTCGCCCTCCTCTTCGGGACGGGCCAGTGGCGGCGCATTGTCCCGACCTCGTGGTCCATCTTCCCCGAGGCCTGGGAGAGCGCCAAGATCTACATGGGTCTGCAGATCCCCTCCATCGAGCACTTCCAGCCCTATGACGCCCTCCAGAAGCTCATGTACTTCACGGTCGTCTTCATCGTCGCGCCCCTCATGATCGCGACCGGCCCCATCATGTCCCCCACCTTCGCGGGACGCTTCCCCGGGTATGTCAAGATCTTCCGCAACCGTCAGACGGCGCGTTCGATCCACTTCCTGGGCATGGCGTTCTACTGCTTCTTCGTGGTCATGCACGTCGCCCTCGTGTTCATCGTCCACCCGAAGTACAACATCGCGCACATGATGCTTGGCGAAAACTACAACGACATCACGGCGGCACAGTTCGCTCAGGCCGTCACCATGCTGATCATCGGCATCGTCGTCGCCATCGCCCTGTGGATCGGAGCCTCCTACTGGTCCCTGTCGAACCTACGCCGCACCCAGCGCTGGATCTGGGGTGCCACGCAGCCCATTCGCGCGCTCACGATCGACCGCTTGAAGTCGCGCCAGGTCGCGAAGAAGACCTTCACCGAAGCCGATATTTCCCCGTTCCACTGGGTCAACACGCGCCCGCCGACAAAGGAACAGTCCGAGGAGTACATCGCCCTTCGCGAAGACGACTTCAAGGACTTCCGCCTCGAAATCGGCGGCCTCGTCGAGGAGGAGAAGTCCTTCTCCATCGACGAGCTGAAGGCCCTGGGCAAGGTCACGAACATTACGATGCACACCTGCATGCAGGGATGGACTGGCATCGCGAAGTGGGAGGGCATCCGCCTCAAGGATCTCCTCGAGCAGGTCACGCCCACGGAGGGTGCACGCTACCTGATGGCCACCTCCTTCGGACACGTCGGCCACACCTACGACGGGCGCCCGACCGAGCCCTACTACGAGTGCATCGACCCGTTGATGATCGACGACGACGAGTGCATCCTCGCCTGGGGCATGAACGACGAACCGCTGCCCGAGGTTTACGGTGGCCCTCTCCGCCTACGCGCCGATTCCCAGCACGGCTACAAGATGGTCAAGTGGGTGCGTCGCCTCGAGTGGATCCACGACTACCACGAGGTGGGCGACGGCCAGGGCGGCTCGCGAGAGGACTCTGGTCTGCAGCACTACGACGCTCGCGCCTGATTCCCCCGCCTTCGAGCGTTGCCGCGCCTCCCTCCTCGTCCCCACGCATGCGCATGCGGGTTCGAGGAGGGAGGCGCGGTCTCTGTCTGGCAGTCTCTGCGCTCGAGCGCACAAAGGGCCGCGCGGTCTATACATACCTGCGGGCGATCGCCATGGCCTCGGGCACGTAGGAGCGACCAAAGACCGCGCAGTGGATCATGATGATGTGCATCTGGTGCAGGGCGATGCGCTCGCGCCAGCCGTCCCCCAGCGGTGAGGCCTCGTTGTAGGCGGCGAGAATCCGCTCGTAGTGCGGGCAGCCAAAGACCGCGAGGGCCGCGAGGTCTTCCTCGGCGTGCCCGCCCTGCGCGGCGGGGTCGATGAGGACGGCGCCGCCCGGGGTCCACATGACGTTGCCGCTCCACAGGTCGCCGTGGGTGCGGGCGGCGCCGATGTTGTTTCGGCGTGTCTTCACGTCTTCGACGAGGCGCGGCTGGCCGTGGTCGAGCACGCCGGACTCGAGGCGTTCGCAGAGCTTGTCGATAAGCGTTCGTTCGGCGGCCGTGAAGATGCGGTCGTCGGCGTAGGGGGCGATCCGCTCACGCGCGTAGAAGGCGCCCCAGGATTCGCCTTGGGAGGAGGCCGGGGCCGGGCTCGGGCCCTCCGGGAGCGAGAGGCGGGCCTCCCCCATCCAGCCGTCGCCCTCGAAGCCGGGCGGCGGCGCGCCCAGGTGGCTGGCTCCGGCGGCGTGCGTATGGGCAAGGGCGCGGCCAAAGTCTTCGGCGGCTCGCGGGGTTGGCGCGACAGAGACCAGGCGGGGCTCCTCGAGCCACGTCGCGCCGTGATCGAGCACGAGCACGACAGGGGCGCCGGGGTCCGAGGCCTCGGCGAGCCACGCGAGGCCCGCAACCTCGTAGGCGATCCGCCCGCGGCGGCTGTCTGCTTTCCTGATGGTGTCCATCGTGTGTGGCCTCCTATCTGCGGAGAAGCTCCGGCGCTCCCCCGTTTTTGGCGCATCAGTGCGACGGCTCAACGATATCAAGGGTAGTGCGGGGCGAAGGCGGCTCCTCCAACACTCAACATCGCTGCAGCTCGACCACCCGACAGCGCAGGTTAGCGCTCGGAATAGCGGGTTCACGCGCGAACAACACACCCCATCAGCTGCGGATTTGCCCAAAACGCAGACCGCCTCACCTACAAGAGCCCATTTTCAACGTATTTCACCGAGGTGGTCTGCGGTTTGGGCGCCGGACTCGCGTGGGTCATGGCTTACGCACCGTCGATTGGGGGAATTGCACTACATGAGGGTCCAACACGCCGATGACAGGCCGCCGCACAGCTTCGTGTAGTGCAAAACCCCCACGACCGACGGCGCGGCAAGCACGCGAGGACAGACCTGGGCCCATGCAGATAGGTTGGCTGGATGCCTATAACCTATCCGCGTACGCAGCAGGTTTCGCCAGTATGAAGGGCAGGCACGCATGGAACGGCCCGGCCTCAGTGCCGATGGGGGGCTTCGGGGCCTGATTACGGTGCCGGTGGGCGCGAAAAACTCGCCCAACAGACACCCCACCCGCCCACACTCGCGAAATAGTTCGCCCAACGCGAGGCCATGCGCGCCATTTCCGCGAAAAAACTCGCCCAGCACGCCATAAAACGCTCATTTTGGACCACTTTGCCCGTGCTGGGCGAATAATCTCGCGCTATCGCCATCGACAGTCGGCGCTGGGCGAACTTTGTCGCGCCCATGCTGCTTACCGCGCCGCAAGATGAAACCGTCAGCCCCATTGCGGGAGCCTCAGTACGCCTCCATGAAACCCATGACGCCTTTGCTCGCCAAAATTGCGCCGAAAACAGGTGTATCTGGCTTGCAATGGTGTCGTCGGTTTCACCGGAGACGGAGCACACGCCAGCAAAGGTGATGACGGTTTCACGAGAGTTGCCGGCCATACCGGTGGGCGGCGACGGGGCCAGACTGTGGTGCCCGTGGGCGGCGGCGGGGCCTGGCCGGGCTTCGAAACGACACACCGAGCCACACATCAGCAACCAAGCGCCACTGGTGTGGAGGGCGCTGGAGGGACCGGAGGGCCCGGCCGCGGTGCCGGTGGGTGGCAGCGGATCCTGGCCGGGCCATCCGGCGCCCGGAACACCCGTGGGGCTACAAGCAGCACCATCAATGGGGCGGGCCTGGAGCTAGGGGGATTCGAACCCCCGACCTTCTCATTGCGAACGAGACGCGCTACCAACTGCGCCATAGCCCCAAGGACTCGAACAGCTTAGCACCATGGCGATCAGCGACGCAAGCCGACCACCGCCGCGTGCGGCATGACACGGAGCCCACACATGCGACCGCGCCGCGAGCCCGAAGGCCCGCGGCGCGGCATCACAACGATTTGTTAACTACTGGGCGCGTCGCGCGTCCAGGACGGCATCCAGGTCGAGGGCGACGGCCTGATCGGCGACAACCTCGGCGGTGGAGCGGGCACCCACCTGGGCAGTCTGGGCGATCGGGCGGGCCGGGACTGCGGCGGCGATGCGCGGGATGCCGCGCAGGTCGGTATCGGCATGGATGATGCGGCCGCGCACGCGCTCGCGCGAGGCGTAGGTGGGCGCGGGGATCGGCGCGACGGTCCAGGCGCGGGCCGGCGTGTCAGCGACTTCGACGACCTCAGGCACCTCGACGTTGAAGACGAGGGAGGGGACGGAGCCGGTCTCGGGTTCCGAGGCCTCGACCACCTCGGATACCTCCTCCGAAGAGGAGGACGAAGCCTGAGGCTCCGCAGGGGCGGCAGCAGTCGCGCGTCCAGCGCCACGCACGTCGCCGCGAAGCTTGGTCAGCAGCTCGAGTTCGCGTTCGGAAGCGCGCTGGGAGCGCACGGCTGCGACGCGGGAGGTAGCCAGGGAAGCGACGAGTGCGGCGACCGGAATCGCGCTCCACGCCCACGCGATGGAGGTAGCAGCGATGACGATGCCGAGCGCGACGGTTGCGAGCGCACACACGCCGGTGACGACCATGCGGCGGCGTCCGGCTGCGCTTTCGGCGGCGAGACGGGCGGCGCGGCGGGCGCGCAGCTTCGCGATCTCACGGACCGCCTTGTTGTTGCGACGGTCGATAACGGGACGCGTGCGCCCCGTGGTGCCCTGGTGCATGCTGCCTCCGCTCGTCAATGCGCCCCGCGCCAGGATGGTTCCGCAGGCGTGGTCACATGTGTCTAATTCTGGCTCATTCGTGTGGATCATGCGCAGCCTCGGAGAGAAACGGTCAATTTCTCGAGACTGGACGATTGCTGTCCTGCGTGCAACGAGCGACGGTACTGTCGCGATGAGCGCGACGAATATCGCTGCAATGACGAGTCCACCAATCTCCACCCTCACAAAGTACGGGCGTTTGTGGCGCTGGGCTTTGTGCAATGGGCGCGTGTCGGGCTCTCAAACCTTTCGGTAAAAAGAGAAGTAACCACAGGTATCACACCTGTAACATCTGCCTCACATGCATCATCTCGCACCCACGGAAGCCGGCTGGCTCAGTCGATCGCGGACCGACCCCACCGACGTCGCACGAGGCCACCCTCGGGCAGGGACTCAGTATCAATAAAGAACGCAATATGGTCCGCCCACTGCCCACCGATGTGCATGAAGCGCGGACGCAGCCCCTCCTCTACGAGGCCGAGGCCTCGGCACACGCCCAAAGACCGCTCGTTCTCGGGGCGCACGCACACCTCGACACGGTGCAGGCCAAGCTCGCCGACGACGAGGTCGAGGACGAGCGCCGCGACCAGGGACCCCAGGCCTCGACCCGACCATTCCGAGACGATCCAGTAGCCGAGCATGCCCGAGGACATGGCCCCCCAGTGGACGTTCGAGATGGAGAACTGACCCACGTAGCGGCCGTCGATCTGCACGCCAAAGATCAGCGCGTTGCCGATCCGCTGATCGCGGTCAGCGCGGCGCACGTACTGGGAGAACGTCGGAATATGCTCGAGGGAATCCGGGGGCAGCGTCGCCTCCCAGGGGCGCAGCCAGTGCCCATCGGCGCGACGCACGGCGTCGAGCGTGCGATGCTCCTCGCCGCGCACGGGGCGCACGACAAGCTCGCGCGGGCGCGGATTCGACTCGGTGCCGCTGCGCAGGAAACCGCGGCCAACAGGGTCGGCCACGCGCAGCGTGAGCATCTCAATGTCGCGCCCCCACACGCACCGGGGACGACGGAGGAAACATTTCATTCGAGGACCAGGCACTGCAGGCGATCACCCGCGCGCACCGTCGTCACATCCTCAGGCACGACCGCGAGAGCGTTGGAGTCCGCGAGCGCGGACAGCAGCAACGAGGCCGGGGTGCCCATGACGGCGGCATTGTAGCCGGAGCGGGGCGAGCCGGTCAGGCGCACGCGCACGAACTCGCGGCGGCCTCGCGGGGAGTACCAGGAGCGGTCGATGGCGGCGCGCACGACGGGGCGGTTGACGGCGGTCCAGCCCTGCATGTGGCGCAGCGCGGGGCGGACGAACACCTCGAAGCAGACCTGCGCGGAAACGGGGTCGCCGGGCAGACAGACGATGGGAGTGCCCACCTGGCCTTCCTCGGCGCCGACGGTGCCCACACCCATGATGTGGCCGGGCCAGGCGGCGACATTGTCGAAGCGGACGGTTCCGAGCGCACCGAGGACCTCACGCACAGTGTCGCCACTGCCGTAGGAGATGCCGCCGGTCGTCAGAATCAGGTCCGCGCGCACCAGCTGATCCTCGATGGTCTCGCGCAGGCGAGCGCGCTCATCCGGGACGGCGGCGACGCGGAAGGTCTGCGCGCCAGCGTCAGCGACCGCCGTCGACAGGGCGTGACCGTTCGCGTCGAAGACGGTGCCGGGGCGAGCCTCGCCACCGGGCTCGACGATCTCGTCGCCGATCGAAATGATGACGACGCGCGGGCGCGGGTGAACCAGGACGCGGTCGCGACCCACGCCGGCGAGGAGCGCCATCTGGCGGGCACCGATACGAGTGCCGGAGCGCAGCACCGTGTCACCCTGCGCAACGTCCTCCGCGCGGCGGCGAATGTTCTCGCCATTGGCGGGGGCGGTACGCAGGGCGACCTGGGCGATACCGTGGTCCGTGAACTCGAGGGAGACCACGGCCTCGGCGCCCGAGGGCATGGGCGCGCCGGACGCGATGCGGATCGCGGTGCCGGGCACGAGGGCCGCCGGGTCGACGGCGCCGGCGCGGATCTCCTCGGTGACGGGAAGCGTCACCGGCGACTCCAGGGTGGCTCCCTCGCAGTCACGGATGCGAACGGCGTATCCGTCGCACGCCGACAAGTCGGCGACCGGGAGGTTAAAGGGGGCCTGCACGTCCTCTGCGAGCACGCAGCTGACCGCGTCAGCGAGCTGAACGTCGAGCGGCGGCAGCGCGTGGGCAACGGCCATGCAGTCCTGGTAGAAGTCGGCAACGCTTCGCATAGTTGTTAGTCCTCGAGCTTGGAGCGCAGGAACTCCTTGAGTTCCGCTCCAAGCGCCGGGTCCTCAAGGGCGAGCGTGACGTTGGCTTCGAGGTAGCCGAGTTTGTCCCCGGTGTCGAAGCGTCGCTCGTCGATGACTACACCGTACAACCCTCCACCCTCTTCTTCGGGGAGGTCGATCATGCGCGCGTACCCATCTGTGAGCTGATACTCACCGCCGGCGCCCGGTTCGATGTTCTCGAGGGCCGTGAACACAGCCGGGTCGAGCAGGTAGCGGCCGACGACCGCGTACTCGGACTTGACCTCTTCGAGCGGGGGCTTCTCGGTGACGTCGGTGATGCGCATGAGCTGCCCCTCTTCGAGGTCGACGCCCTCGGGGATCGGCAGGACCTCGACGGCGGTCGAGGCGTAGGCGGTGGCCTGCTCGGGGGTGACCTTCAGCAGGGCGACGACGGTGCCGCCCAGGGCGGCACGCACCTGGATCATCTTGCGCAGCAGCTCGTACTCGAGGGCCTTTTCCTTGCCGGCCTTCTCCAGGTCGGCCTCGAGGCCGGGTTCGGCGTCGAAGTAGTCTTCGATCGACTGCTTGCCGGCGCGGGTCACGAAGAGGATGTCTTCGATGCCGGCATCCGTGGCCTCGCGCACGATGTACTCGATCGAGGGACGATCAACGACGGGCAACATTTCCTTGGGCACAGACTTCGTGATAGGCAGGAAGCGGGTTCCGCGACCGGCCGAGGGAACGACAGCGTGCACTACGGGCTGGTTTTTATCTGACATACTTCACAGCGTAGCGAAAAAACGGCCCGAAAGGGAGACAATGGCCACAAAAACAACTCTCCGCGCGGAGGTGCGTCGCAGGCGCCGCGCCCGGCGCGCTGGCACGCCCACACTCGAGGCCCCTTTCGCCTCGGAATTCAGTCCCTCCCCCATTCCCGTGCGCGTCCGCGCCGAAGCTGAGGGAATCGCTCGCCAGATCCGCGCCCTGGCCTCGTCGATGGGCGGAGTCGCCCTGCCCGCGCTGTTCGCGCCCACCCCCCTCGAGCCCGACATGTCCCTCACGCTCGGACTGTTTGAACGCGCGCTCCTCCCGGTCCTCCTCGACGAGGCCGGGGCTCCCCTCGGCGCACCACGCTGGGGACTGTGGGAGGCGGGCCAGGCGTTGGTGACGCTTGGGAGGCCTCCCGCTCAGCCGGTCGGTGAGGCGCGAGGCGCGGAGTCGCTCAAGGAGGCGGATCTGATCGTCATTCCAGCACTGGCCGCATCGGTAGACGGGACCCGTCTCGGCCAGGGCGGAGGCTGGTACGACCGCGCGCTCATGCACCGCTCCCCCACCACCCCGGTCGTCGCGGTGATTTTTGACGACGAGGTAGTGGAGGCCGGGTTAATTCCTGCGGAGCCTCACGACGTTCCCGTCGACGCGATTGTGACGCCGACACAGACGATCGCAACACACGTCCGATAGGCCTTTTTCAGGGTTTTTACTGTTAAGCGCAACGCCATCACCCGTTTGTCACATACCTCTCACAGCGGACTTTTCGGCCTAAAATCACAGGTCGCTGACCGAATTACAAAAAGTGCGACGAACATTACTCTCTAATCACTGTCCGTAAGACGAAAGTCCCCACTAGTGTTTGCAACGGTAAACGAGCGCCGACGCGGCGCGCGCTCCCCGGCGGCACAGAGTCGCCACGCCGAGGCACTTCGGCGATTCAGACTTGCCGGCTAGGCCGGCCCCATTCATTACAGGAGTACCCATGCTCAAGGGATTCAAGGAATTCATCTCTCGCGGCAACGTCGTCGAGCTCGCCGTCGGTGTCATCATCGGTGCCGCCTTCAAGAACATCGTCGACGCCCTGGTCGACGGCATCATCAACCCGCTGATCGCGGCCGTCATCGGCAAGCCCGATTTCTCGGACGCCTTCATCCTCACCCTGAACGGTAGCGACTTGAAGTTCGGCCTGCTGATCACCGCCATCATCAACTTCATCCTCATGGCCTTCGCGATCTACTTCTGCATCGTGGTGCCCATGAACGCCCTCAACGCCCGCCGCCAGAAGGCTGCGGACGAGGCTCCCGCGCCCGAGGTCTCCGACGAGGTCAAGCTCCTCACGGAGATCCGCGACGCCCTCGCCCAGGGCACGCCGCGCCACTGAGCATCTGATCCCTCCTCGTGAGGGACGCGGGGCCGATGCAATCGCATCGGCCCCGCCTTTTTGTATACACACGAGAACCGCTCCGGCGCGAAAACTCAGGCCTACGCCAGCCCCTAAGCCCGCGCCTGCGCGTGTGGCGGCACCCCATCACGCACACTTCCCCTCAAATCTCGCACGTAATTCAACCCGGTCACTTTTGAGCACCCCAAGAAAACGTTGCAATTGCAACGACAATATTTCAATAGCTGAAATAGCCGGCGAGGAATTACGTGCGAGATTGGCGGGAACGACGTGATCGAGCGAGGAGCCTCTCCACAGGCCCCCGCACGAACATCTATCGGGCAGAGCCACCCGAATAACGCGCCTATCCGGATAGGTAAACAACATCCGGATAGGTAATGAAGATCCGGATAGCTTAATAACCTATCCAGATGCGCACAACCTATCCGGATGCGCACAACCTATCCGGATGCGCACAACCTATCCGGACACCCGCGCCTACGCCACCCCTACGCGCGCGCCTGCGCGTGCGGCGGCACGTTCTCGAGCAGCCGCGCGTCGTTGGCGCCGTCGCCCCGGTCGGGGGCGTCTGCCATGGAGCCGGGGCGCGTGTCCTCGGGGCGCACGCGGTCCTCCCAGGAGGGCGGTAGGCCCTCCTCGATGAGGCGGCGGTCCACGTCGGACACGTAGCGGGCGACGCGGCGACGCTTGCGCGGCGTCGGCTCACTCATCGGTGGAGTCCTCCGGCTGCGCGTCCTCGGAGGCCGAGGCCTCGTCAGATTCCTGCGCGCTCACCGTGGGCTTCGTGCGGCGCACGACGTTGCCCAGGACCGCGTCGGACTGGAAGCCGCGACGCGTGATGCCCAGGGCCTCGCGCAGCTCTTCGGCGGTCTCCAGGTCGGTGCGCTCGACGCCGTCGGAACGCACCCAGGCGGCCATCTCGTCGAGCTGGTCGTCGGAGTAGGCGGCCAGCGGCAGGCCCTTGGCGATCGCGGGGCGAGGCCCACGGTTCTCCTCGGAGGCGCGCTCCTTGCGCTTGATGGCGAGCAGCATGCCGGTGGTGTCTTCGTCGGCCTTCTTACGACGCTTAGACTCCTCGTCGAGGCCGTCGTCCAGCATCGGCATGCGCGGGGAGGCCGAAGCATCCGAGGCGTCATCCGCCACCTCGGCTCCATCACCAGAGGAAGCCTCTTCCACGCGCTCTTCCACGCGCTCGTCCGCGACCTCGTCATCGGCGATACGCTCGGGTACTTCGACGACGGGCTCGTCATCGGTGGCGCGCAGCTTCTCGAGCGCATCCAGGACAGCGTCGACGACGAGCGATGCTTCCTTGTCGGGGTCGATGAACAGCGGCATCGACAGGGCGGTGTAGACCGCCCAGCCCTGAGCTTCGAGCCAGCGGGGACGGGCGCGGTCGCGCACGCGCTGGCTGGGCTCCGCCAGGTACTCCTCGTCGTCCGTGAGCACCGCGAGGAGCAGGCGCCCCGGAGACTCCGGGTGACCGATCGCGAGCGGAATCCGCATGCCGCCGGGAATACCGACGTTCGCGACGACCTCGAGGCCTCGCGAGTACAGGTGCTCGGCGAGGTCGACGAGCAGGCGATCCGGCTCACCGGCCAGGACAGGCCAGGCGTCCATCCCCTCGCCCGCGTGCCCCTCGGCGATCTCCAGGAGGTCGACGAGCATACGCGCACCCTCGTGGCCGAGGCGGTCACGGTCGATCTCCTCGCTGTGCAGGGCAGAGACGAGCATCAGGTCTCCGCGCACGACGCGCAGGACCTCGGCGAGTGCGTCCGCGCCCTCCTCGCTCGACAGGACACCGAAGTCATGAATGACGCGCCCGTGCGGGGTCTTCGCGAACCCGACGGACAGGATGAGCGATTCGCGGGTCAGGCCGGCCACCTGGTCGGGGCCGACGACGACGAAGGGTTCCGGCGTCGCGGGATCAAAGAACGAGGTCAGGCCAGGCTCGTCGGCCTTCACGCTCTCCAGGGCCTCGCGGATGCGCTGCGCGTGTCGCTCGGACAGGGCGACGACCGCGAGGGAACGCTCCGGGGCCTCGACCGCGTGTTCGATGACGGCGTCGACGACTGCGCGCACCTCGGCGGCGGTCGATTCGATCGCATGTGCACCGGGCGCGGGCATGCCCGTCGCCTCCACCCAGCGGGCGGACACGGGCGCGTTCGAGGCAGTCCACGGGACAGGGATACCGGCGTGCTCGTAGCCGTACCGGGCGAGCAGCAGGGCCACCTGATCGTTGAGGCGGCGCGGACCGGGCTCGACACGCACGACCGGCAGGACGCCCGCCAGCTCGCGGGTCGCGCCGCCCTCCGAGGCGCCGGTCAGATCGTCAATCACGACCAGCTGGTGGCCACGTGCGATGATCGGCGCCAGCTCGGCGAGCGGCAGGCCGTCAGCGCCGTCCAGAACAACGACATCGACGGTGCGCCCCGTCGGCGCGAGGGCCGGAACCATCGAGGGCACCGTCATGAGGACGGGCAGCAGGTGGCGCACGAGCGGGTACGACGCGAGCAGGTCCAGGTCGGAGGGAGCCGCGCCGTCCGCGAGCAGGTCTCGCAGCTCCTCGTACTGGCTGGGGCGGGCCGCCAGGGCGTTGGTGCGGATTCGGCGCACGCCCGTGATGGCCTGCGGGATGAGCGAGGCAACCTGGGCCTCGTCAAGCTCGCATCCCTCGCGCGCCAGCTCCTCGAGGGAGGCGGGGTCCACCCCGCCGAGCGCGGGCTGGGAGGCGAGCATGGCGCGCAGCAGCGAGGCCCACCACGCGAGGTCGAGCTCGGTGTCGATAGCGGCGTCCTCGACCTCGCGATCGGCGAGGTCCTGGGCGAGCTTGTCGAGGCCGTGGGCGGCCAGGCGCTCGCGCATCTGCAGGCGCGCGGGCACCTCGCGGGCGGCGGAGGTGTCGCCGGCCCAACGTTCGATGAGGGTCGTCAGGCGCTGCAGGTGGGTACCCACCAGGTCCGGTTCCTCGGCCACGAACACGGGGGCGATGGCATCAAGGTCGTCACGCACGGCGTCCGTCAGGGCTGAAATCTCGCCGATCTTCGCGGGCAGGATGGGCCACGAGTCGTCGCCGCAGACCGCGCACCACGCGTCGCGGCGCTCCTGAACGCGAATGAGGGCACGATGCAGGTCGGGCACATGGACGCCCGGGCGCACAAGGTCCTGGGCTTGCTTGACGAGGCGGTTGCGCTCGGAGCGGCCCATCGAAATATCGTGGTCCTTGCGCCACTGCTTGGGCGCGGTTGCAATCACCATGTCGGCGGCGCTGCGCTCGAACACGCGGGGCAGGAAGACGTCGAGGACGTCGGCGATGCCATCGAACATGGCGAGCTGACGGTCCCACTGGGCGAGCGTGCCGGCGGGCTTGATGCCGGCCTCGCCGGCAACGGCCGCGATGTGCACGCGCAGCTCGGGCAGGGTCTTGGAGAGGCGGTCGACGCGCAGCAGCACGTCGGAGGCCTGCTCGTCGGAGGTCAGGACAGCGTTGCCCCACACGGAGGAGGCGGAGCCGCTGAGGGTTCCAGATGCCAGGGCCTCGCGCAGCAGGGCGCGGGCACTCTCACCCTGATCGACCGCGATGTCGTAAAGGGTCTTTTCATCCAGGCGCACGCGGGTCGTGGGCGGGTTCTCCCCGCTCGTGAGGTCGGTGAGGGCACTCAGCGCGTCGGCCGCGCACACGCCGAAGCGGCCGTAGGGCTGGTGGAGCGCAGACGCATACGAGGCCAGTGCGGCGCGCACCTGACGCAGGCGGGCGCGCATCTCGTCAACGCTTGCCTGGTCGACGACGGGCGAGGTGTCCTCCATCGCGGCGTTCACGCGCCCTGCCAGGGTCTTACGCGCGTCGGAATAGCCGTCGATATTCGCCACGATGTCAGCAAGGCCCAGATCGGCCAGGCGCGTGTAGGCGGCGATTGAACGCGACGGGGAGGTCGACACGTGCAGGACCGACCGACCGGTGGCGGCCGCGTCCGCGAGGATCGCCGCGACGACCGACGCGTCGTCGCTGTGCGCGGGGATGTCGATGAAGACGCTGCGTCCGTCGGAGGCGGCCTCGACCGCGTCCTGCTGGGAGGGAATCAGGTCGCCGACACCCTTTTCCGCCCACGGGTCGCGGTCAGCGGGGTTGGGAACCGGAGCCTCGGCACGCAAGTCATTGCGCGCGTCCTGGTCGCCCGCGAGCGCGCGGATCACCTGAGAGTCTTCGAGGGCGGTGACGTCCTCGGTCAGGCTCGCGGCGAGGGCGCCGGCCGGGTGGCAGAACAGGCCGATCACGAGGTCGTCACGGACCTCGAAGCGCGGCAGGGCGGCGCAGGCCTCGCGCAAAGCTGCCATCGCCTGTGAGGAGGAGAACCCGTGTGCGCCGCTCGCCTGTGCGAGGATCGTGTCCCCGTCCACGTCGAGGCCGTGGCTGCGCAGGGCCTCGGACAGCTCGGGCGCGAGCAGGCCGCCGCGTCCGAGCGCAATGAGCACGTCGTCGTCGCGGCGCACGAGGCGCACGGGGCGCAGAAGGGCGGGGACGGTGACGGCGTCGGTTCCGTCGCGCCACGAGGCGGTCCCGATTCCCAGGTGGATGGGGCCTGTGCCGTGCGCGGAGGCGCGCTGCTCGGAGCGCGCGATGATGGAACGGGCGCGCTCGAGGGCGCGTCCCAGGGCAATGGGTTCGCGAATGAGGAGGCTCAGGCGGACGGGGTGTTCCGTGTAGAGCTGGGCGAGGCCTCCGGGGTGCGCGCCGGACAGGGACAGCGTCGGCAGGGACGTGGAGTCTGCGGCGATGTCCTGGTCGAGGCGTGAGCGCCACTTCTCGCGCGCAGAGCCGACGAGGGTGGTCGGGTGCGTCGAGGTGGACGAGGCCTCGGGAGCCTCGGGCTCAGGGGCGGAACGGCGCGAAAAGATACTAGGAACCACGTTTTAACCCTACGGCAGCACCGCCCTATTGTGTGACGCGGCGCGCCCGGAGGAGGTCGACAACGGAAATGGTCACAACGGCGCCGATGCGATCCACACCCCACCGGTAGGCGGTGAAGGCGACGGCGGTGCCGAGGACAACGGTGATGAACATGGCGAGCACGACGTCGGGCAGCCACGACGGTCACGAGATACCCATGAGCGTTCCGCATGGCGTCCTTCTACTGTGCCCCCGAGACGATTCGAACGTCCGACACCCGCTTTAGGAGAGCGGTGCTCTATCCCCTGAGCTACGAGGGCGTGAC
>PPYE01454216.1_pt1 | contig 15365 bp, 8 predicted proteins | sample 1559881 | NCBI WGS metagenome assembly PPYE01 (sample SAMN08240022, study PRJNA423297) | Human gut metagenome, whole genome shotgun sequencing project. | reverse complement strand
GTAACGCGCGATAAACGGCAGCGTGCAGCCCTCGTCAAGCAGGCGAATGACGGCGTCGATTTGCCACGGGGCGGTTTGGAACTCCTGACAGAGCGTTTGTGTGATAGTCATGTCCTCACCTCAAATAATGATGCCTTCCAAATGATCCACCTCATGCTGAATCACCTGCGCGGTGAAACCAGAGAACCGCTGCACATGCCGCTGCAGCTGCTCATCCTGATATTCCATCAAAATCTGCTGATACCGCAGACACGGGCGCTCGCCGTCCAGCGACAAGCACCCCTCCTGCGCCGCGAAGGGAATCTGGCGATCCGTGATGACCGGGTTGAGCATCACCAGCACGGTTTTCCCCGCCATCACCGCAATGATGCGCTTGCGGACGCCAATCATGTTCGCCGCCATGCCGACGCACTCGTGCGCATGGGCGCGCAGGGTATCCGCAAGGTCACGCGCAACGGGCAGATCCTCCGCCGTCGCCATCTGGCTCTTGCAGGACAGGAACATCACATCTCTCACAATCGGCTGAATCATTGCTTCTTCACCACCACACTGCCAGTTTTCCAGATGCTTCTTTCGGGCACTTCACCACGCACGCAGCTCAGCGGGTAGATTTGGCTCTCCCGCCCGATAACCGTGCCGGGGTTCAGCACGCTGTTGCAGCCGACTTCCACATAGTCGCCAAGCATTGCGCCCATTTTCTTCAAGCCGGTTGCCATGCTTTCGCCTGCGCCGCGAACTGTCACCAGCGTCTTGTCGCTCTTCACGTTGCTGGTAATCGACCCTGCCCCCATGTGGCTGCAATAACCGAGGATGCTGTCGCCGACGTAGTTGTAGTGCGGCGTCTGCACATGGTCGAAAAGAATCACGTTCTTCAGCTCCACAGAGTTGCCGACCACGCAGTCTGCCCCTACCAGCGCACTGCCGCGGATGAACGCGCAATGCCGCACTTCCGTCCGCGCGCCGATGATGCAGGGCGCACCCAGATACGCCGTCGGCGCAACCGTCGCGGTTTTGTGCACCCAGACGTGCTCGCTGATTTCGGTGTATTCCGCCGGGTCAAGCGCCGCACCGATGCGCAGGATTTCCGCCTTGATGCCCGCAAGCGCCTCCCACGGATAGGTAAACTGCCGCAGGTAATCCGCCGCCAAAGTGTGGTTAAGGTCGTAAAGCTGTTCGATTGTCAGCATAATCTGCCTCCCATTTATTATGTTGATTGCTTTTTCGCCCTGCGCCGCCGAATCAGCCAGAGCATAAACATCGCCAGCAGCAGCCCCGCCAACGCGCCCGATGAATCCAGCAGCACATCCTGCCACTTGCCCGTACGCCCTGCAACGAAAAGCTGATGGATTTCGTCCGTCGCGGCATAGAGCGTACATCCCGCCCATGACAGCCAGTGCCAGCGGGCGCGGTAGCTGTCCAGCAGCAGCGTCAGCAGCATTCCCAAGAGCGTGTACTCCAAGAAATGCGCCGTTTTCCGCACGGCAAAATCCACCTGTGCATACAGCTTCCAGTACGCCTGCCCCGTCAGTCCCTGCCGCTGCGCCAGAGAATCCGTAATTGGACGGGCAATTTTACCGCTGATGCTGCCGGACTGCACGCCTTCCTGCGCCGAGAAACCGAACATCACCAGCAGCAGAGACAGCGTAATCAGCCAGAGGATGGCACGATAAAGGTGTATTTTCCAGTTCAAGTTTGCTTTCCTTTCCTGCGGCGAAAGTAACGCCGTGCTTGTTTATTTCGCGCTCCACCCCGTCAATTCCTGCCGTGTTGCATGGATTTCACGAAAAAAGGGCTGCCCGTTGCAGACAGTCCTTTTGTTGGATTATTTCACGCGCTCGCAGTACACCGCCACGCGTTTTGTACCGCTGAGGGTGCAGGTCACGAGCGTCAGGTCATAGCCGGAATGGGCAATTTCGTTCGCATCGTTGGGGGAAATCGTGTTTTTCTCCCGCACAACGTAGCGGAAAACGTTATTCTCCATGTCCGTGAAGGTAACGGTTGCGTCCAGCGCCAAGCTGCTCAGCTTGCCAAAGTGGTAGGTGTGCGCAATAATAGCGAGGTTGCCCGCGTAGGCGCTGCCGGAATAGCGGCACGGCGACACGCTCAGGTTCTCGTACGACCAGTTGCGCTGCACCGGCACTTTCAGCCCCAGCGACGGAATGGACAGCGTGCCGATGTACTCGTGCCCATTGACCTTCTCGCCCGGCATTTCGATTCCCGGCACGCGCTCGTAGAGCTTGCCTGTCGGCGCGGGCGTAGGTGTCGACGTTGGTTCGGGGGACTGTGTCGGTTCAGGCGTTTCGGTCGGTTCTGGTGATTCCGTCGGCATGGGCGTTTCGGTGATTTCCGGCGTGCTCGTCGGATTTGATGTCTGCGCGGCATCCGGCGTGCTCGTCGGCTTCGGTGGATTCGTTGCAGTCCCTGCCGTTGGCGCGTTTGTCGGCTTCGGCGGCTTCGTTGCAGTCCCTGCCGTTGGCGCGTTTGTCGGCTTCGGCGGATTCGTCGCAGTCCCTGCCGTCGGCACGCTCGTCGGCTTCGGCGGATTCGTCGCAGTCCCTGCCGTTGGCGCGCTCGTCGGCTTCGGCGGCTTCGTCGCAGTCCCTGCTGTCGGCGCGTTTGTCGGCTTCGGCGGATTCGTTGCAGTTCCTGCTGTCGGCGCGTTTGTCGGATTTGATGTCTGCGTGGCATCCGGCGCGCTCGTCGGTTTCGGCGGATTCGTCGCAGGATTCGCCGTTGCGGGCGCATCCGTCACAGGGGTGTTCGTGGCGGTTACGTCATCACGCGGAATGTCGGTCGTCAGTGCGTCAGTTACGGAGGGCGTGGATACTGCCGGGGTATCCGCTGCAGTGGCATCCGCCGTCGGCGCGTCGGTTATCGGCGCATCCGTCGCGGGTGTGTCTGTCGGCATCATCGTCGCGGTGACTACGGGCGGTGCGGCGGTCTGCTGCGATTCCATCTGCCGCTGAATGCGAATCTGCTCCAGCGCCATCAGCGCATCATCCGACTCCTGCTGCGCGCGGCTGGCATCCCACTGGTTGTAGCCCACCAGCGCCAGAGCAGCCAAAATCAGCACCAGCCCCAGCGTCATCAGCAAATTGCCCTTACGGTTCTTCATGCTCTTGGCTCCATTTCCGGTGCAGAATCCAGCCAATGACGAACAGAATCATGCCCGCACCCGCCAGAATCGGCACCGGCCACCACAGTTGCCCCGTTTCGGGAATCGGGGCGGTCGGGGTCGGCGTGACCGTGCGGCGGTTGGTAATCACATACACGCCGTTTTCGATGGAATATTCCGGCTCATAGTACACATCAGACCCCAGAATCTCGTTGAGGGTGTACACATGGTCAGCCGGCAAATTCTTGAAGATATGATGCCAGTTGTTTTCGCTGTTCAGAATCACCGTGTCGATATGCTGACCGTCCTGCATCAGATGAATTTCAATCTGCACAGGGCGATATGTGCCGCGGTTGTCGTCGTCCCACACCTTGACGCACTCAAGGTCAATCAGCGCGGGTGAACGTTCAAGCTTGATGGTGGAGAGGACATCGTACTGCCACTCGTCGTCCACATTGCGCGTCGGCACAGAGGTCAGGAAGGACTGGAAACTGTACGCCCAGCCGCCGATGATAACCGGCGTGCCGGAAACAAGGTACAGACCGGGGTTGAGTCCCGCGAAGGCAACTCGACCGTTTTCATCCGTCGTGCCGGTGAAATCAGGCGTTTCGGACGCAGCAAGGGCTTTCATCGCTTCGGACGCAGCTGCCCAGTCCGCCGCATTCTTCAGCGCGTTAATGTCGATATTCAGGGTGCTGTACGGGCTGCGCAGGGCGAACCGAGCGTCCGCATCCATGTCCGCCACCTGATACAGCTGGAAGGTCACGCCGGGCAGGTGCGCATCATCCTCGTTGTCATCCGCCTGAATGGCGAACGTCAAGGGGTGCGTCAAATCCACCCGTTCAAAGGCAAGCGCGCAGGGCGCAAGCAGAAGGCAGCACAATGCTGTCAGCAGGACAAGCGCCAGCAGGCGCGAGGGTTTGCGGCTCATCACGACCGCTCAGCTCCTTTCCGCTTCTTGTGTTTCGGGCTGGTTGTTACCAGCATGAGAATGAGGAGAATCAGCAGCATCGGCGCGGCGACAATCGGCGCGACGATGTAGGGGTCAATCACGAGTGCGTCCGCGGAGATGCGCACGGATAGCTGCGCAAGCGACGTTTCGACCCGGTGTCCGCGGACAAGCAGCCGGTGCGAGTTAATGCCGTAGGGCGTGCAGGTGACGAGCGTGCACAAATCCATGCCGTCATAGATTTGCAGTGCGCTGACGTCATGCGGCTCAACAATGAGAATTTGGTCGATTTCATAGGTCAGCACCTTGTCCAGCACGCGGAGGGTGAAGGTATCGCCGTAGGTGAGCTGGTCAAGGTTGGTAAAGAGCTTGGCGGAGGGCAGCCCTCGATGCGCCGAGAAGGCGGAATGCGTCCCCGGTTCGCCAGTCGGCAGGCTTGTGCCCTCAATGTGACCGACGGCGACCTGAAGCACGTTGGCGTTCGTCGAGTGATACAGCGGCAGCGTCACGGCAATCTGCGGGATCTCAATCACCCCGATGATGCCCGAACCGCCGACATTCATCACCGCGTCGTACTCCTCGCGTTCCTCGTCGGTCATGATCAAGCGATCAACGGTGGACTGTGCGCGGAGTTTTTCGTTATAAGCGTTTGCCGCCGCCCAATCCGCCTCGTAATCCTTCTTGGACTCCTGCTCCACCGCCGTGTTGTAGGTGGCTACGGCACGCGACTGGTGGAAGGAATTGTAGAAATCCGACACGGACGGGTACAGAAGGAGCGCCAGACCCACAAACAGCACCACAAACAGCAAAATGGTTGTCATATTGCGCTTCATGAGCCGCCTCCTTTCTGCAAACATGCTCCATTATTTCCACTTGGGAATGCCGGGCGGCGGCATTGCGCGCACCGCCCGGCAGGGGTTTCATCAGAACATGGGGATGTTCAACGAATTGCGGGAGAGAAATTAGATTTCGTCCGCTTCGGCCTTGCGGCGAACGATGAGGATGAGCGCCGCGCCCACGAACATCATGCCGCCCAGCACGTAGAAGATGGTCGTGCCGATGCCGCCGGTTTCAGGCAGGGTCGCGCCGGACTTGTTGACAAGCTTGTTGTTCATCGTAGAAGCCGCCGTGAGTTCCATGGATGCGCTTGCGCCGCCAGCAGCTTCCTTGTGGTCTGCCGAAATCGTGATGGTGACAGGATCCAGCGGATTATAGGTAGCAGGAACCGTGGTTTCCTTCAACGTGTACGTGCCGTGATCCAGACCGATGATGTTGAACTTACCATTGGCTGTCGTAATCATTTCATTGTTTTTGACATCCACATAGGTATCATTCGGCTTCGTGGTGCCTGCGACAATGTAATTGCCATCGGCATCCTTCCACAGCGGAACAACACGGTCATTTTGATCATAAAGCGTGAAGCCAGCGCCTTCCAGTTCGTTGCCTGCCTCAGCCGTGTTCGCATACTTCGTGTTGTTCACAACATAGGTGAAGAGCCACACATGGTCTTCCGGCGTTTTGCCCATGCCATCAGCATTGGGGTTGTTGGAGTATTCCAAATCGACGCTGTTCTTGTTGTCCGTGCTGTTGGCGCTCGCGTTGAAGACCTGCGCTTCTTCGTTCAGATACGCCGTGTAAACGACCTCAACCGTAATCTTGTCCGTAACAAGGATGCTGGTGTTTTCTTTCATCACCTTTTTCAGGTCTTCGATTGTGAGCGTCCAAGACGGCTTATCCTGATTTTCACCAACCTTGCCTGCGCCCTTCTGACCAGCCGTTGCAGTGCAAACATAATCGGTATCTTTCAGTGCGATGCCGTTCACCTTCACAGAATCAATCTGAACGAAGGTAATGCCCTTGGACATGGTGTCGTTGAAGACCAGCTTGTACGTCGGATAGTCATTATAATCCGCATTGACCGGAATGGTTGCGACCAGACGGAACTTGAAGTTCTCAAACAGCGCATGGTCGGCACTCTCGCCCCAGCCTTCCGGATTCACTTCTCCGCCGTTCTTTTCGGCATCGCCAACTTCGTCCTGCACCTGCTTGTCCACAGAGGGCTTTTCAGACTTTGCAGTCGCAACGATGTCCTGATCCAGCACCTTTACAATCAGCAGCGTGGCAGCGCCGTCCTTGCCTTCCAGCTTTGCCTGATTGTCCCGCACAAGGTAATAGCCGGGGGTCAGCTTCTTGCTCGTGCCGGGGGCTGCTTTGGTGGAAGCGAACGTATCAACCGGAGTGGAGTCAGCATTCCAGTACTTCGTGATTTCAGCCAGCTTTTCCTGATTCGTGCCCGAAACAGCTTTCAGAGCATCCAGAACAGCGTCCGGAACAGGGTCGCCAGTCCTGACCGCATCAGTATCGTTCTTGGCATTTGTGCCCCACTTGACGCTCGTCAGCACCTTTACTCCTGCATTTGTTTCAACATCAGCAGTGAAAATCTGGTACACTTGGTATTCGTGATCCACATCGTCCTTCGGGTTTACCGTAATCGTAAAGCCTTCCGCGCCCGTAGACGGATTTTCCACTTCCGTTGCGCCTGCGACAGTGACCATGCTCAGCACGAGCATCATGGCCAGCAGAATTGCCCAAAACTTTTTCATGGTTTTTCTCCTTTTCGTTGTCGTTTTTCATTCATTGGGAAACGTTTTTCGGGGATTACCGGGGTTGCCTACGTCGGGAGGTCTCCTGACGTATAGCTGCTATGCTTTTTTCATTCCTCCTCCCGTCGTTTTTTTTCCCATGTTTATACAAGGGCTTTCGCCCGCGTATACGGATTGAGCTGCCCCGGAAGGGGGCTGCCGACTGCTCAGCAGCCTTCCCTCCGGCGTTTGATTTCCTGCCCCAGCAGCAATGCCGCCGCTGCCATCAGCAGCAGACCGCCCGCCGTGTACGGCAGTGTGCCGATGCCGCCCGTCTCGGGCAGCGTGTAGGTAATGGGTGTGTTCGTAATCTGGAAGACGCGATTTTCGCTGTTCGCGGGAATCGGCGCGGTGTTCGTGGCGTTCGGGTCGTCCGTCACCAGCTGCCAGCCGCTGCCCACCGGGGTCTGCTCTTTGGCGTAGTAGCGGTAGATGTTGCCCTCCGCGTCATACGCCGGGAGATTGTACCACTTGTAGCCCCACCAGATGTTCTTGCTGCCTTCCGGCGCGGTGTATTCAACCACTTCGCCAAACTGCCAGCCATCCAGATTCTTCGTGACGACCTTCCCCGCTTCCGCGTCCCAGCCAAGGGTAACGTTCGCGATGATCTTGTCGCCATCCGCCGCCGCTTCCGCGGTGGTCTGCTTGAGCGTCAGCGTGATATCCGGGAGGTTCGCGGGATTCAGCGTGAACTGATTGTCCAGCGACGTCCAGACCTTGCGGGCGCTGACGTCGGTCAGGGTGTTGGTGACGGTGAGTGTCTTGACGTTCAGGTTGATTTCCGGCCGTTCGCCGTTCGTCGGGGCAGAAGCCGAATGAACTTCGTTGCCTTCCGCGTCCACTTCCTTGACGTAGTAGTACCATTCGCCGTTTGCGCCTGTATCCTTGTCGAACCAGTAGCGCGGCAGGCGTGTCAGCGTCAGCGTTGCGGCGTCGGTCGGCGTATTCGTGCCGACCGTCAGCTTCACGGTGCCGTCCGGCAAGATCGTCGCGTCCATGTTCGCTTCCAGCGCGCCCAGCAAGGGCGTGGTGTAGCGTTCCTGGGATAGGGTAAGACCAGCGCCGTCACGCTTTTCGCGCCAGATTTGCAGGTACACGACGGTATTGCGGACATTCAGCGGCAGTTCGCTTTCGCTGCCTACGGGGAAATACGCCTGCTTGAACTGTTTGGTGATTTTCAGCTGCGTCGGCGTGTTGGTAATTGTGCCGATTTCGTTGAAGCCCAGCTCCAGCTTGCCGTCCGGCAGGTTGTTCAGGTAGCCCGCCAGCTCCACTTCGCGGATGATGAAGGACGCACTGTTGTAGCCCGGCAGATTCCGGATGGTCACGCGCCACGGTTCATCCGCCTTCGCCAGCCCCGACACATGCAGGTAGGGCGCGCCGTTAATCTGCACCAGCTCCGCCGTGAGCGAACTCGGCGTGCAGATAACGTCCTTCAGGCTGAAGTAGCTCTTTTCCAGCAGGTTTTCCGTTTTCCACTGCGTGGAGTAGACTTCCTGATACTTCATCATGACTTCAAGGTAGATGTCCTGCATCATGCCCTCTTCGCCGAACGTGTCCGCGTCCGCCCATTGCTTGACAATGCTGATGCTCTTGGGCACGTTGGTGATGGTCACGTTGTTTTCCGTCGTATCCTTGAAGGTGATGTAGAGAATCGAGCCGACGAGTTCGCTTTCATCCGCCGTCATCACCGGCGTGTAGCGGTCCAGCGTGCCGTTGCCGACGCTCGTGTTTTCGAAGATGTAATAGCGGTACTTGCGCAGGCTGCCGTCGGGATTGAGGGGCGTGTCGTACAACGGCAGGTTGTCGATGGTCAGCTTCCAGCCGTTTTCCGCCGACAGGACGTAATTCTGCTGGAAGGGGTCACCGCACCAGTTGTAGTGCACCACGCCGTCCGAATCCTTCCAGTTTTCGCCCCAGACTTCGCGGAAGAGCGAAATCGACACGTTCTGGATGCCCAGCGGGTTCTGCGCGCCGTCGTACGCGGGTTCAGCAGCCCACTTCTTCTCGATGTTGATTTTGCCGGTCTGCACGTTGGTGATGGTCGCGCTTGCGTCCGCGATGGTGACTAAGAAGCTTCCTTCCATTTGTGACGAAGAGGCTTTGAACGCATCCTTTGCCTTGATTGGCTCGCCAGCCGAATTGAGTTCAAGGACGTCGCCCACTTCTTTCGGCCAGTTCTCCGAGAAACTGTAAACAGGCATCGTACCGTTCACAGGGGCTTCCGTCAACTCATAGGTGTAAACATGCGCCGTGTAAATAGAACCGTCCGGATTATACTCAACAGAGTACGCTTCCAGCGGGTACGTTGTCGTCCAGTTTCCATTCGCATCCGGCATTATTTCAACGGTACTCGGATTGGGGGCATAAGTTATCCACCCTTCTGTTTTATCCCATGAATGCGTTGTCTCAGTCAAGTTGAGCGTAACCTTTTCCGGCTTCTTGGTGACATTGACCCATTCTTTCGTCAAATTGAGGTTGAGATTTCCCACTTCATACCCCGGCAGGTTCTTCGCGTGGATGTTCGCCGTTCCGCCGTCCGCAGGCTGGTTCACCGCACCGGTGGTTTTCTTGACAAGCGTAGCGTCGCCTGTGTAGCTCACCTGATACAGATACGGGTTTAGCGCACCATTAATCGTTTCGTACCCCTCTACGATGTAATAGTAGTACGGCTTCTTCGCCGCTTCGCCGTTCTCATTCACCGTAAAGTAGTACTTCGGCAGGTTGTTGAACTCCCAAACCGGTTCTTCGCCGCCCTCCGTCCAGTTTTTCGTGACGTAGGTGTACTGCTGATCAGCCGTCTTGATGGGCTTGCCATTGCGGTCAAAGGTGAGCCGCCTCTTCGCCTGAATCAAGCAGAACGTCAGCTCATCCCTGTCGCGGAAGCGCGCCCAAGTCTTGTCCACCTTGACGTTGAACCTCTCGACGTAGTAGTTCTTTTCGGTCACTTCCGGGAGCGTGTCCGTCAGCGGCTGACGATAAATCTCCTTGATATCGGTCAGTGCCGCGTCTGTGAAGTAGTCGCTCGGCTGCTGCGGGAAGTCCGCAGGCAGATGCTGCGTGCCGAAGTAGCCGTCAATCGCCGCTTCCGACACCTCATAGGTGTACGCCCAAGCGGATATCACCGTGCCGTCGGCGTTGTATTGCGCATAAACCGACTGCGTTTCGTTCCATTCTGCCCAAAGCGCCGTATACGTTGCCGTGGTGTCCAGCTCGATCGTCTTTGCGGTGGGCGTTTGCGCTGTCCAGCCCGTATCCGGGGCATAGACATGGCGGGTGCGCGTCACGGTAATCTTCGCCTTCGTGCCTTCCGGCGTGGGCTTGTCCGCAGGATTGCCGGAAGCGTCCAGCCACTGCTTCGCCACGTTGAAGCGGTACAGACCTTCCTTCTCGCTCGTCAGCTTGTTGTTCGTCACGGTGACGGTGGTGCTGGTGTTCGCATCGCCCTCCGTCGTCACGAAACCGTCCGCCGGGCTATAGCTGACGCTGAACGGGAGGGTGGCTTCGTTTTGGTACTTAACCTCCTCCACCTTGTAGCGGTAGCTTTGCCTGATGGGCTGATTCTGCTCGTCGAAGCCCGTCACAGTGTACTTCGGGAAAGTGCCGAACACGACCTTGCTTGTGTTCAGGCTGCTGATGCTCATGACCTTCGTGACCGCTTGGAAGCTGTCGTCCGCGACCCACGCGCCGTTCTCCTGCTTTTCGCGGGTCAGGCGGAAGGTCAGCGTATCCTGCGTGTTTTCAGGCTTCGCGCCTTCGCCCCAGCGCTTCTCGGCTTCGATGGTCAGCTTCGCGATCTCGTAGTTCCGCAGCGTCGCCGTGCCGCGTGCGTTCTGCGCGTCCGCCTTCGGATTGGCGGGATTCCCGTCCGTGAAGTACTCGTCCGGGTGCTGCGGGAGACCGCTGTATGCCAGCTGGCAGTAGAAGCCGCTCGGCACGTTCAGTTCCCGGAGGCTGTAGGTGTAGGCGTGGGCGTTTTGGACAACGCCGTTTTCCATGGCGACCGTGTAGGTTTCCAGCCCCTCGAACTTGGCGCTCCATTTGTTCGCTTCTGCCAGCGTGACCGTTTCGCGGCGTTCCGTGCTGCCCTTCGTCCACGCGCCGTTGACGTAATCCCAGCGCGTCTTGTAGAGCGCGACCTGCACGCCGCCAAATTCCTCGGTAATCGTGTGCTTTGTGCCATCCGGCGCGTACCATTCCTTGGACAAGTCGATGCTGATTTCGCCGTACTTGTCCTCCGGGCGGTAGATGTTGGTCAGCGTCGCCGTGACCGTGCCGGTGGTTTTGCTGGCGTTCGGGTCGATGGTGTAGGTGATGCCGGATGTGGTGTAGCTCGGCACTTTGCCCTCGACGATGTAGTAAATGTAGTAGAGCTTGTTGCCGTTCGCGTCCGCGCCGGTGGATTCAAGCTGCGACCACTGGGTGTGCCAGCCGTTCGCTGCCGTCAGCGTAGCCTCGCGACCGCCGTAATCATCGTCCGGATGCTGGCGGATGAGCGACCACTGCTCCGGGCTGAACATACCCGTATCCGATGCCGACTCTTGAGCCAGCACCGTATCGTACTGTTCCTGCGTCAGCGCATAGCGGCGAAGCATCACGAGGACGCTGGCAGGGCGCGCATCCTGATGGCCGTCATCGCCAACCCAGTTCTTCTGCACCTCCATGTCGTGGCGGTCCTTGCTGTTCTTCACCTGAATGTTGATGTTCGCAGAGCCGTTGACGGTGTACGCGCCATCCACCACGCCCTTGATGTCGGAATCAGTCATGAGCTTCTGCAACGCATCCTTCGAAATCTTACCGAAATTGCTGCTATTGAAGCCGTCCGGGTAGCGAGCCGGATGCTCTGCGGTATCGTCCGCTCGCGGAACGATGTGGAAGACGACCAGCGGGCGATCCTCCAACACAAGGTGGTACGGCTCGATTGCCTTCGTTTCCGCCAGCATGTACGCAACGTTCGGATCGAGCGGACGCTGATTCAGGTTTTGCGAACTGTAACTGTACGTAATCGTACCGTTCTTATCCGTGTAGACCTTACCATTTTCGCCGCCAACCGCCTCGAACTTTTTGGTTGCCGTGTTCCATGCGTAGAGCGTGAACTCCGTTCCCGGCAGCAGCAGCGAGGTATTCGCGCTGTCCACCTTGCGGATGACCAGATTGTTGTGGATGTAGCCGCCGCCCTGACTGAAGTAGTCGTTGTTGCTGTCGTTCAGGTGGGTGCTCGAGGTGCCGTTGCCGCCAAGGCTTGCTGTGTTGCTCAATGCCGGACTGATGCCCTTGCTGCTCACGTCGTTGAAGTTGTACTCGTTCGTCACCTCGGGCGGCAGGAGAATGTTTTCCTGCGCCGTGTATTCCAGAATCAGCGCCTTGCTGTCCGGAACGGTGACAGTTATGTCCAGGTAACGTTGAGCGGGAACCGTTCCTTGTACCTTCTCACCGTAACTGTAGGAAGGGTGCCAGTAGATGTTTTCCGTTTCCGTGAACTCCATCTTCCAGAGATACTTCTCTATCTCTGCGCCGCGCAGCAGATGCCCCTTGCCACTTTCATCAACGACCAGAATCGGATTGCCGTTTTCATCCTTCAACGCCTCATAGAGCCTGAAGGAACCTTCATCCAACGTCACATTGCGCAGATAAGGATACTCGCCAGCCCATCCAAGAACGTCATAAGTCAGTTTATCCGTCAGCGTGAGCGTGCTGGATGCCGGATTCAGCTCCGCGCCGGACTGGTTGATGTCGATGGTGTAAGTGATTCGCGCCTGCTGGTCGCCGCCCTTGACACGGAAGCCCTTTTCGACGTTGCTCGGCTTGACCGTCTCTTCCTCGTAGGTCAGCTCGGTCTTCTGCTCCTTGTGATAGAGCGTCGCGTCGTATTGCACGTCCAGCTCGTTTTTCAGCCAGCCCAGTTCCAGCTTGCCATTCTTCGCAGTTGCCAGCAGATCCTCGTCAATCTTGCAGTAAACCTTGACATTCAGATTACTATTATACTGATCATTCGGGTACGGGTTCAAAACCGAACCTTTTTCCTCCCCGTAGGGCTTTAAGGTCATTTTCAAGGTTTGCTGATGCGTCTCCGCATTTGTGGTAATTTCCGCCTTGACCGCAATATTTCCATTGTTATTGCTGACCACAAAGCCTTCATCGAGTTCGGTAGCTTGCGTGTTCTCGAGCTCAAACGAACCGGATTCATTCAGAACCAGCGTGGAATTGCCGTACACAATCCTGTGCGCCTGAATGTGCGGCGGGAGCTTTTCGGTCAGGGTGATTACGTCATGCGCCGCGCCGTCATTGCGCAGGTCGATGGTCCAGAACAACTCGTTCTCATGGATGATCTGTCCGTTCAAATCACCAGCATTATGGTTGCCGAACTTCTTCTCCACCAGATCGTTCCGGGCGACCTTGTACCACGCGTCTCCGGTCTTGCCCGCGTTAGAAGCCGTGTTCTTGAAGTCAACCCAGCCAGTGCGGGATTCTTCCAGATAGATGGTCGTCACGTACGGGAGCGTAACGCTTGTCGTCGCGTTCGCATCCTCATTGGCGTCGTTCAGCACAACGCCTTCGCCCGTCGTTTCAAACCGGAAACCATAGTAGTAGCCTTCCGTCAGCGTCGTTTCCGCAGACACCACCATCGTGCCTTCATTTTTGCCCTGACTGTCGCAGGTCAGCAGCGTAATGGTGTACGGCACATTCTGCGCATTATGCTTTTGCACAACATCGAGGTTTTTGATGGCGTTGAGCAATGTCTGCGCCTGAGCCGCCGTCATGTAGTGCTGCATGACATCTGTTCCGTTTTTCCATTCCACCTTCTTGTCAAGCGTATCGCCGAAGTTCAGCTTATACTGAACACCCTTCGTCGCCGGGAAGGAATACGTCGCTTTCCACGTTACCGGATACAGACCATCGGTGTATTTGCCGTTCTTCGTCGGATCCGCCGGCATACTCGCGTCAACCGACTTCACCACATTGTAACGCTCGTCCTGCCCTACATACGCGGTGCTTGTCTTTTGTTCGCCGTCGAATTCCGCCGTGTTTGTAATCTGTTGATCCTGCGCGGTTGCTTCCACCGGCGTTTTGTATTGGATTACGATCTTAGCGTCGGTGTTCTGGAATTTCAGCTGCGGTTTGCCATCCGCGCCGGTTTCCACGGTGAAGTAATCCGTGTAGTTTTCAGCGGTGATAGGCGTGTTATTCGCCGTGATTTGCGACACATAGCCCTTGCCGTCCGTCTTCGAAAACAGCAGACTGCCGTTTTCGTCCACAAGCTGGTCGAACATCGTGTCCGTCAGCGTCTTGTCCTTGATATTGAAACGGTTTTCGTTGACGGTGAGCGTCCACTGAATGCAACCCTCATTGCTGTTGTACCAGCTGCTCTTTTGCAGCTTTCTAATCTGAACGTCAGTAGGATTGCTGTTAGAGGAATTCTGGGAATGATCCCACTTTCCGCCACTCTGCGCCTTGAAAGTGTTTTTCAGCTGGTCGAATTCACCGGTCATTCCGTCCTTGTCGAACGTGTATTCATACTTGATTTCGTATGTTTCATTTGCCGAAAGCGGCGGCAGCACATAGTCCGTCGTCATGGTATAGACCTTGCCGCTTTCGTCCGTCGTGTTCGCATAAACGTAGTGAATGTGCGTTCCCGTCGTACCGCAGGCGCATGTACCGTCCGTCTTGATTTCTGTCGAAGCAGAGCCAACAGCGGGCACCTGACTCCAGTTAGAGTGTGTTTTAACCTCCGTGACGGTCATGTTTGTCAGGGCAATTTGCTTATTCACCGCCGTCATGACGTCTCGAGCAGTCGCGTTCTTGCCGTTCGTGCCCTTTGTGGATTCGATTTTGACGGTATACTCAATCGTTCCTTTTTCCCAGTTGACATTAGCCCCGCTTTTCCAAGTTCTCAAATCGCTGAGGAGGGAGTTGTTGCCCCTGTCGATGTCCTCCCACTTCACAGTGGTCGATGCGCCGCCGAACTTGATGGTCAGGTCGTCGTTGCCCAGATCCTTAACATCGTCCTTGCGGATTTCGGCGCTCATCTTCATGGTGCCGGTTCGGTCGTCATGGCTGGGGTGTTCTCGGACAAAGTCAATATACTCGTCGGTGAACCACATTTCAACTTGTTTCGTTGTGGGATTATACTGGAACTTAAACGCCGGCTTTTCATTGCTGAATTTGGCGTCCGTGCCCGACCAGACAGAAGTGCTGTCCGTTTTGATATGCGTATTCTCTGCCGGAATAATAATCTTGTCGCCTTCGCCATGGCGCAGAATAGCTTCATCCGAAATCTTGAAGTCCGCCGCGAAGCTATAGTTGTACGCATTGGCATTTTCCGGAAGTATGATGTTTGATACCGTAATATTGGTAATCTGCATGCCGCTCTCGCTGACGGCAGGCGGTTCGTTCGCCATCATCTGGAAGCCCGGGTCGAGTCCAAACGACGGCATCACCATGTCGTCCGGCTTCACGACATCAGCGTCCATCGGCGGAATCACCGTAAGCGCGGGTGTCGGGGACGGCTCGTCCATCGGGGCAACGGTTTCGGCGGCGTTTTCCGTCGGTGCGGGCGTTACAGTCGGTGCAAGCGTCGGTTCCTCCGTAGGCGCGGGCGTTGCTGTGGGTGCTTCCGTGGGCGTTGCAGTTGCTTCGGGAGCTTCCGTCGGCTCAGCTG
>PPYE01344245.1_pt1 | contig 15366 bp, 6 predicted proteins | sample 1559881 | NCBI WGS metagenome assembly PPYE01 (sample SAMN08240022, study PRJNA423297) | Human gut metagenome, whole genome shotgun sequencing project. | reverse complement strand
ATGGAAAAGGCTTCAACCCTCCCTCACTGATCCACGCTTCTACCGGTGAACCTCCGACACTGGAATTTATGATTCCTACCGGAACCTTTGTCTTTTGATAGACATCTTTAGCGAAGAAATAGGCCAAAGCAGAGAAAGGCATCACATTTTCAGGAGTCATCGCTTGCCAGGAAATTCCCGGAATATCTGCCTGCGGAGCATGAAAATTATAGAGCAGAGGTGTTTTTATATAGCGTACCATCGGATAGTTACTGTCCGTAGATATTTCATCGCGAAAACGATCTGTAACCCGTGAAACAGGCAATTCCATATTCGACTGTCCCGAACATACCCAAACATCACCAATAAGAATATCCTTTAATTCGATATCATTAATGGCCATCGTATAAGGTCCGCCAGCTTTCAATATAGGCAAAGTCACTTTCCAGTTACCTTGTACATCAGCAACAGTCTTATATTTCTTTTTCAGGAAAGTTATATCAACGGTTTCATCAGGATCAGCCGTTCCCCAGATATTGACAGGTTCCCCACGCTGAAGTACCATTCCGTCGGAAACAAGAGTCGGAAGTTTAACCTTTGCTCCGCCCAACAAGGCGAAGCAAAGGAACACAACTACTAACCCTACCTTATAAAACCAATACTTATTCATTCTGTCTTTTCTTTTATATGTCTTTATTTCATGATAATTTAGCAAGAGAAGAAATCCATCGGGATTCCACTTTGCAAACTTAGGAAGTTTCTTCCCACTTACCCAGAAATTCTGATTCAAATCATTACTCGCTTGTTACATCATCGTTTACGTATGTTACAAAAACTTGTTGCAATGTTACATTCAAGCTGAAACCACCGATAAACAAGAGGAAAGGGAAAGTTTTAGAACGAGCGGATTACAGTAGTTATTGTTATTCATTTAATCCACTCCAAGATAATAACAACTACTGTAACCCTCACTCTCCCCTTCTTTAATCGTTATAAAATCATTTATTCCAAATCTCCGGTAAAGTCTCCGCTGACATCTTTACCAGCCAAACCATCGGCCACTCCCTTATAAGCATGTTTACGTGCATAATTAGCATCCCAAAGGTTCGGAGCATCATTCGGTATCCAATTCACATGTTCTTTTTCATTGTCCGATACTCCCCAGATGGTAATACCATATTGTTTGTCCGCTGGGATATACTTCTTGTACATATCAATGACATACTGATACATTTCTGCCTGTTGTGCCAGATTTTCAGTAGTAGGCGACGAAGTGTTAACCTTAATATCCAACTCGGATACTTTAATCAACTTGCCGGTAGCACCCAGTTTCTGGAACATTTGAGCAATATTGTCTTTATTGGAATCAATAGCAATATGCATTTGTGTACCAATACCATCCACTGTGGCCCCTTTGCTTTCGATGTATTCCACATATTTAATCAGACCGTCACACTTATTGAGGTTATATTCCAGATTATAATCATTGATGAATAGTTTATCATCCGGATTTCCATACTGACGGGCAAGTTTGAAAGCTTCTACTGCATAGTCTTTCGGAGTCAGGAAATAATCTTGCCAGTAGAATTCATCAGAAGCCAGATCAGTTTTGCCTTTACCAGTCTTAATGTCTGATGTTTTTCCGTCATCCATTGGTTCATTGACTACGTCCCATGCATGAACATAAGGTTTGCAATGGGTAACCATCTTTGAAATCCAGTCTTCCATAGCATCTCTGATAATCTCGGCTTTTTCTTCGTCGGTCTTCTCAATGATAGTAGGACCGGAAGCACGAGTGACAGCACGTGTCTCCACCACTTTCTCCGACAATACGATATTATCTATATAATAATCACCCGCACTAACTCCGAAATTGATACAGAATCGATTCATATCCTCTTTAGACACTGTAAATTCTTTCTTAAATTCTGTCCAAGTCGTACTCACATTTCCATCTACATAGCATTCACCTGCATAACTCGTTGAGTTCTGAATTTGAATTTGGAAAGTAGTTGAGACACTTGCTTTAATCATAGCAGAGAACTCATAGGTCTTGCCGACTTCCAAAGGAGTATCAAAGCCATATCCAGCCTGTGCCTTATATGCATTGCCCGCCCCTCCGTCAACAGAACTAGTCAGCTTCATCGAATATGAACTTCCATATCCTTCACCTTCTTCCGAAATCGCGGCCTTTCCACTACTCCAAGCTCCCCAAGGAGTAATAGCTTTGCTTTCAAAATCTCCGTTAGAAATCAGATTAACCACAGTAGGCTCCGCATCTTTGTCTGTCACAACAATATTATCTACATAATAAGTCACATCCGGCAAATAACCAAACTCAAATGCAATCTGAAATGTAGTACTAACAAAATCATTCACCGTAATCTTCACCTGCTGCCATTGAGACGTCGTCTCAAAAGCTTCCGTCCAACTGCCACCTGTAGCATACCAATCCTTATATGGATAATTATTTCCTAACCCATCAAAAGTCAACCGGGCTTTACCGGGATTATCCGAACGGACAAAAAATGAAATTTCATAATTATGCCCACTTACTGCTGAAATGTCAGGAGTATATAATTGCACAGAATGAGCAGCCGTTACAGAAGATCCTACTGTAAATTTCAATGCTTTGGAAGTAGTTGTCAGTCCTTCCCCTTCCACAATGGACATCGCATCACTTCCATTTTTACGATTCCAGCCATCAAAGGTTCCATCTTCAATGCCTGACAGATCCAACAAATTACTGCCCGCCGGTCCCGGAATAACTTCCGGTGCAATCAGACTATTCAGATAACTCGCATTCTGATTAGTGTGCCAAATCAGACAGTGTCCATAAATGCTTATACCCGCTTCTGTAGTCTTTGTAAACAATTGATCTACCTTATCAAATTTCAAATTCCCTTTAGAATCGACCATAGGACCGTGCTTCATGGCATATCCTATCGTCAGATCATTAAAGTTCTCATTCACAATGGTAGTCGTTGTCTCGTCACCAAGATATTCATCCATCCCCACTCCGATACCCAACTTAAAGTTGGGATCGGATAAATATTCTTTCAACGGCTTGTAACGGGAAATCTTTTCAGCCAACTGTAAAGGCAGTTCGGAAGAAGTAACCGCTCCATGTGTAGGGTCTTTATACCACTCCATCTTATTATCGTCACACGATGTCAATATCAGCACCGACAAGGCAACAAACGGAAGCATATTTCTGTATTTCATAATCTTTTCAATTTAAAGTCATTATTATTCTGCATCCTCTTCTTCGTCCGGGAAATCGGTATATTCCGGCTTCGTCAAAGGTACGACACGCCAGTTATCAATATAAATCTTCACGGAAGTTGCTTTGGATAGAAACTCTGTTTCTTTATCCGAGCTCGCACCTGTGATCTTATCCAATGTAATATCAGAGTTCTCAAAATAGAAACCGAAGTTGGCATAAGAAGCAGATGCACGGGTAGCGGTCACATCGGCAAAAGTGGTCCAAGCTCCGCTGGATGCTTTCGATTTGTAGAATTCACTAAACGGAACAGTTACAGTCTGCCAACCGGTTGTCTGGAAAGGAACAATCTTTCCGTCTACAAGCCACGGTACGTAATTATAACAGTCTCTCTCCCATTCTCCACCGTTGAATCCGTTCTGACCACAAATCTTCAGGAATCCGGATTCAGACCAAGGTTCGGGCACATAAATTTCAAACTGAATAGCACATTCGGCAACAGGAGTTTCAGCAGGGACACCCAGCGTCAACCAGTCAGGATCAGTGCCATTACCAGCTGTCCAAACTTCAGCACAACGATTCTTCGCTGCTGCCACCGGCAACTGTCTTTCTAATGGCAAACGACAGTAAGCACCTTGCGACACATTACCTTCACCAATCGAAGCTGATTCCAGTTCGGTTGTTTGAATCATACTTTCAGAATCGCCCCATGCCCCTTGTGCACCCACTCCGTCGAAGTTCAACAACAAGCCTTTCTTATAATTGAAATAGGCAGGAGAATAAGCACCACCATTCGAACCTTCTACGAAAATAGAACCGCCCTCTTCAGAAACTCCGGCAGGCATATCCACCATAAAATATTCACCGTCAAGATCAGAAATAATACCTTCTGTCACCACCACATTTCCGGGGAAAACGACTTTTGCTATTTCCGTCAATCCACTTCCATAAACAATGATAGGTTCACCTACATTCGGCATACAGTTGGAGATTTTCGTTATAGACGGTGCAGCAGCACGAATCTGGAAATCATAAACGTATTCACCACCATCTTTTACCAAACGAATTGTATTACGTACATTCTCGTCTGCTTCTGTAGTCGGAACTTTACTGTTCACACTAACCAGAAAAGATTTATTCGAAACAAATACCGGATTAAAATAACAGTTATATCCATTAATATACACTTTCTTCAATCCGTTGAATCCTTCACCTTCAATTCGGATCAGTTGTCCCAAACGGGCAAAATCAACCAAACGGTCAGGAACATTCGACTTCGCGTCTTCCAGATAGATCCCTGTTATGTTCATCACAGAACTTCCGCCATTATCGTCATCGTCGTCGCACGAAACAAATGAACAAGAGCAGATGAGCAGACTCACCAATAAGCCAAATGCTTTCATACTATTTTTATATATCAAGCTTTTCATTCGTATTCTCGTTTTTAGTTAAACAAATCGGTTATTCTGTCTTCCTTAAATGCATAAGGCATAGGATCCGCTTTCAACAAAGGATTTTGCACAGTCTCCGATTCCGGATAAGGAAGAAGGAATATACTGGAATCGACGTCACCTATGGCACGCTTCGTTTCATCCGAATCCTCGTCTCTCTTCAAAGTCTGTGTATCCGCATCCCATACTACAGGAATAGCAGTACCCCTATCCTGTCCGGTGATATAATTGAGTACTTCCTGTTGTTTATAATAAGCTCTACGTACCAAGTCATACCAATACTGTCCTTCCAGACAAAGTTCCAGTCTACGCTCACGACGAATATCTTCGTAAGTAATCGAATTTTGGGGTTCCAAACCGGCACGCTTGCGCACTTTGTTAAAGTATTCCATTGCATCGGCATCATCTGTTGAAGGATTATTTCCCAATATAGCTTCTGCATAAATCAGATATACTTCTGCCAGACGCAACATGTAAGTATTGATAGGAGTACTTCCGGAAGTGATCTTCGCATTATCTTTGCTAGAACCACAAACATATTTCTTACAATAAATTCCGGAAACAGTACCCGATGCTTTCTTCTCACAAGTATATCCTCCGTTTGCTTTCTGTATTTCAGGATAATGATCGCCATAAGCCATCCAAGTCGGCTGACGCCGTTTATCTCCTTTTTCATACTCCCAAATCACGTCCGGTTGTGCAAAAACATAACCGCCCCATGCACGGTCATTACCGGTAATAGCCGACTCACAAGCAAAATAATCCTGTATCGTATTACATTCCCCATACGTACCATTACTAACCCATTGTAAAGCAAACAGTGTTTCCGAGTTGTTATTTTTATCAATCATAAACAAATCGGCATAATCAGTCATCAGTTCAAAATTTCTGTTTTCTATCACTTTTAAAGCCGCTTTCTTTGCCAAATCCAGATAGTCCTGATTACGGGTCGCACTATTAGGGTTACTACTATAACCGGCATACGTCAGATAAACACGCGACAACATGCCAAAGGCACTGTATTTATTGACACGTCCGGCAGCAGAAGAAACCTCCGGCAAATATTTTGCCGCAAATTCCAAGTCACGCATCGCAAATTCATAGACATCACTTACCGGGCTAGTATTGACAATTGGATTAGCCACCAGTTCATCCGTATCCTCATTTATAATAACATTTCCCCATAACATCGCCAGATAGGAATAAGCAACTCCACGCATGAACCGTGCTTCAGCAATATATGGGTTCTTCACTTCTTCGCTATTGGATGAGTTACCTTTGATCCCGTTAATAATCTTATTAGTTTGCTGTACTATATTGTATAATGAGCCCCAAGCCGAAACTAACGGCCCCGTCAATCCGGTTTCGGTCAAATCGGCAAAAGGATAGATATAATTAGAGGTTGTCGCACAAAGGTTGAATCCGCGTCCATCACCCAGTCCATAATAGAACTTATCGTTAAAGTCGAACCACACCTTATTATACAAAGGAGCTGTTGCTGCCCGGAAATCATCTTCCGTTTGATAAAAGTTATCTCCTGCGATATTGGAGTTATCTTCAGAATCGAGGAAGTCACTGCATCCTGCAAACGCCAAAGCTACAGCCAACATGAAAGAGTATATATATTTACTTGTTTTCATATTTAGTCACTTTAAATGATTAAAAGGTTAAATTCAGACCGAATGTATAAATTCGCGGAGAAGGATAACGATAGTTATCAAAGCCTGTAAGCAAAGCGTCCTGATTGGCAGAACCTATTTCCGGGTCCATCCCTTTGTATTTTGTGAATGTATATACATTCTGCAGGTTACAATAAAGTTTCAGATTCTGAATACCAATCGGTGCCAACCATTTACGCGGGAACGTATAGCCGAAAGAGATAGACTGAATACGCAGGAAAGAACCATCTTCCACAAAGCGGTCACTGAAACGATAATTGGAATCATCTGTCCCTTTGGCAATAGCCATACGGCAAGCATAAGGGTCACCGCCTACAATCTGTATATTCCGATAATCATCCGGACCATTCGGATCAATCAAAGCCAGTTGTGCATAATCCAACGCCGATTTCAGGATATTATTATTGCCCCGTGGATTTTCAAGTTCACGACGCCCCCAGTTTACAACTTCATTTCCCACCGATCCGGTCAGGTTAATGCTCAAGTCGAAGCCTTTATAAGAGAAAGAGTTACCGAAGCCGAAAGTAAAGTCCGGTTCAGGATTACCGATATAAGTACGGTCCTGTTCATTGATAACACCGTCTTTGTTTACATCTTCAAAAATATAATCACCAATCCAGATACTATTCTTGGAAATCGACATACCTTCAGGCAATGCTACCGGCTTAATTGCTCCAGAAGCATCTCTATAGTAAAAGTCAGTAGCCTTTTCAAAGCGGCCAATCACTTTATAACCATAAAACTGTCCGATAGGGTTTCCTACTGATGTACGTGTCAGTACGGTTATTGTTTCGCCTGTCTGATTACTCTTATCTATCAGGCTGGTTGCCGTATCCAGCGATTTTACTTTATTACGGTTCATAGAGAATACCACGTTACTTCTCCATTGAAATCCGCCTTTATCAATATTCACTGTATTTAAAGTCAACTCAAGTCCTTTATTCTCCAAAGAACCCACATTCTTCCAGGGTGCGGAAGTAGAGCCCTGACCTGAAGTTCCCACGTAAGCAGGAAGAGGCACTTGCAACAACAAATCATTTGTTTTCTTATAATAAATATCGGCTATCAATTCAATCCTGTTCTGGAAAAGATTAATATCAAGTCCCAGATTACTTGAATAAGTAGACTCCCATTTCAATTCGGGATTCGGAGTATTGCCAGCCAGCAACCCTGTTCCCCAAACGGTAGCAACAGATGAATAAATGGCTTTATATGCATTATTAGGCACATTCTGATTACCTACAACACCCCATCCTAAACGCAATTTCAGATTATTAATAATATTGTTGTCTTTCAAAAAAGATTCATTGGAAACCTTCCAAGCCAAAGCAGCCGACGGGAACCATCCCCAACGATTATCTTTGTAGAATTTGGAAGAACCGTCGCGACGAAGAGTAAATGTCAACAGATATTTGTCATCGTATGAATAGAACAGACGGCCGAAATAAGATAAAATCGAACTTTCTCCACTATTACCATTATTCTTGGCTGTTGCGGCATCTCCCAATGTCAGGTCGGTTGCGGCATTGGACAAATATCCCATACGGCTTCCCATCAGATATTCCCATTTGCTCTCCTGCATTTCCTGACCAATCATTGCATTCACATTGTGCACTCCAAAAGTTTTCATGTAATTCACGATATTTCTCCAACTCCAGAACTTATTATATGATTTGGAGAAAGTCCCCTGACGGTCCGTATTTTCAATCGCACCAAAAGTATATGAGGGATCAAATTTATAAGTATTAGTTACCCCATAATCGAAAGACAATTCCGTTTTAAACGTCAGTCCGTCAATGATAGTAGCTTCAGCATAGGTGTTTGCCCGAATACCCATTTTCTCATTGCGGTTATCCTTAATCATGGCAAGACCCACCGGATTCGTTTGTACCCATTCGTCCGTATCCGGTCCGTCAAATGTGCCTTCAGCATTACGAACAGCCACACTCGGACTCTGCAATAAAGCAGTTCTAATCAACGACTCGTCAGATACAGTCAATTTCTGACGGGAATTACTAAACGCAAAGTTAATACCCATTTTTAAATAGCTCTTCACCTGGGCATCAAAACTACCTCGTAAGTTCAGACGCCTGAACCCTGAACCAACAGCAATACCATCCTGATTGAGGTAACCTGCTCCCAATGCATAGTTACTTTTATCAGTACCTCCGGTCACAGAAAGATTATGACTGGTCATCATAGCTTTAGAGAACATCTCATCCTGCCAGTCTGTACCCTCACCTAGTAAATCCGGACGAACAAAGTTATTATCCTTGTTCACTATTCCCCAATCATTTCCCGAATAGTCTTTTCCTGAACGAACATTCTTATGCTCCGCATATTCACGCAGATTCAGCATATCCAGTTTTTTAGGCATTTCCTGCCATCCTATATATCCGTCATAAGTTATTTGCGCCTCACCCTTCTGTCCACGTTTGGTAGTAATCATAATCACACCGTTTGCAGCTCGCGCACCATAAATAGCAGTGGCGGAAGCATCCTTTAATACGTCCATAGAGACGATGTCCGAAGGATTGATAGATGCCAGTGCATTATCACTTCCCGAACCTGTGGAACCGTCGATGATAACACCGTCAATGACAAAGATAGGTTCATTGGAGGCATTCAAAGAGTTGATACCACGAATACGGATGGAAGAACTACCACCGGGCATACCGCTATTAGCCTGTACCTGCACACCAGCAGCACGTCCTTGCAGTACCTGGTCAACGGAAGTCACTACAGATTTCTTAATGGCTTCATCGTTGACCGATACAACAGAACCGGTCAGGTCACTACGTTTCATCTGACCATATCCAACTACAACTACTTCGTCTAATACTTTTGCATCTTCTTTGAGGGTAATATCAAACTGCTTTTTCCCGGCTACAGGAATCGTTTGTGTCTGATATCCGATAAAAGAAATCTTCAAGCTACCTTTGGCTGATACATTCAACTTAAAATTACCATCCAAATCGGTAACTATACCATTGGTAGTGCCAGCTTCTACTACACTGGCTCCGATAATCGGTTCGCCCGATGCATCTTTGACCACTCCCGTCACGGAAACAGTCTGTGCCAATACCCATACAGGAAAGAGGCAGAAAAGAATGATAAGACCTAACGGTCGAAAATAATGATTTGTGCTTTCCATAAAATCATTTTTTTAATTAATAATGATAGTGGTTAATCCAAGTTATAGGTTTTTCTCTTCTTATTTATAATAAGGAATAGAGTAAGGAATTCATGTTTCCATAAGCAGTTATTATTTTAAGGTGTCCGACAATTCATTTTTTTGGTTAATGCAAATTTATGGATAATATATCAAGCATAGGTGGAGATTTTGTTTCAAGCAATTGACAGGCGGTTACATACACTTGCATGTACGTTACAAGCTATTGCACACCCGTTACATACCCCTCCCAGAAGCATCCCTAAAGGGTTTGCACGTAACATCAGTAAAAGGAAAAGTAACAAAGCTAATGCTATTTTAATTTAATATAGTATCTTTGTCTATATAAAAAGCACCAATAAACCCTGCTTATATTAATGAGTATGAAAGCACAAATCCTATTCCTTTTTTCCATATACTGTTTCCTGATAGGAAGCACTCCTGTTATGAAAGCACAGACCGGCAAATTCTATTCAACAGACAAAGAACTTTCCAACAGTCTGATCAATGCCGTATATCAGGACCGGAAAGGATTTATCTGGATAGCTACCGAAAACGGACTTAATAAATTCGACGGGACACGTTTCTCGATCTATCGACATAATGCTACGGATAGCACCAGTTTGAAAAACAACTATGTACGGACATTATTCGAAGACAGTCGCGGTAATTTCTGGATCGGATGCATCAATGGCTTACAGCGATATGACCGCGCCACAGACAACTTTCACGAATTATTCATCTCTCGGAAAGACGGACGAAAGAATCCTCATATCACTTCCATTATTGAACGCCGGAACGGAGATCTTTGGATAGCAACTTCCGGACAAGGCGCCATATCCCTAAAAAAGAACAGCAATCCCGCCTCCTTCCATATCGAAACCGAACTGACAGACCGGATAGGTAGTAACTACCTGAATGTCATTTTCGAAGATTCCCGGCAAAATTTATGGATTGCTACAGAAGAAAAAGGACTTTACCGTTATTCTCCGGAAAGTAAAGAGCTTAAAAGCTATAAAGCACCTTATCATATAGCAGGTGATGACGTTTCTGCCATTTGTGAGGATGCACACGGACAAATTTTCGTAGGAACCTTGACAAAAGGTCTTTTCAGACTATCATCCCGACAGGAAGGAAACTTCGAACCTGTCCTCTACCAAAACCGGATGAATTTGAATATCCGGACTCTCATCATTGATACCCGTGGAAAACTTATCATAGGAACAGACGGTGAAGGAGTAAAAGAATATCAGCCTCAACAAGATATTATTGTGGACAGTGAGATTAATGCGGGTCCCTTTGACTTCTCCAAATCCAAGGTTCACTCGTTAATCGAAGATAAAGATCACAATTTATGGCTGGGCATTTTTCAGAAAGGTTTGATACTAGTGCCCGGCATTTCAAATAAATTCGACTACTACGGCTACAAATCAATACACAACAACACCATTGGTTCCAGCTGTGTTATGGCTATTCATACAGATGAACAAGCTACAATCTGGATAGGTACGGATAACGACGGATTATATGCCATAAACGATCAGGGAAAACAATTACGCCATTACACCCATCAGGCAGGTAATCCCCAATCTGTCCCCGGCACTATCCTATGTCTCTATGAAGATTCCAATCAGGAACTTTGGCTAGGATCTTACTTCGATGGTCTGGCACGGATGAACAAACAAACCGGAACATGTCAAGATGCCACCTCGCTTTTACAAGGAAATCTTAACGCAGGCAAGCCCAAAGTTTCCTGCATCATTGAAGACAAAAACAAGAATCTCTGGGTGGGTACTTATGGTTCGGGCTTATACAAAATCAATTTACCAACTCAACATGTCACCTATTACGAATCTACCCGCAACGAAAACGATGACTGGAGTATCAACCGTCTTCCGAACGATTGGATCAGCTACCTACTGGAAGATAAAGAGGGAATGATATGGATCGGCACTTATAAAGGTCTGGCCGTACTCAATCCTCAAACGGACAATTTTATCAATTATAAAAAGCAAAACAATCTCCTCCCCGGGTATGTCGTTTACAGTTTATTGGAAAGTAGTAATGGAGAGATCTGGGCTGGTACTTCCGAAGGATTGGTCTGCCTGAATAAAGACAGACTAACACCTGTACTTTTCACTACTGCCGATGGGCTCCCCAGTGATATTATTTGCGGCCTGGCTGAAGACGAGAAAAAAAATATATGGATCAGTACCCATCAGGGAATCTCCAAACTGAATCCTCCGGAAAAGAAGTTTATCAACTATTATGCAGGCGACGGTCTGCAAGGAAATGAGTTTACACGCACTGCTGTATTTAAAGATAAACGCGGCAAGATATTTTTTGGAGGTACCAATGGAGTAACTGCTTTCTACCCCCAGGATATCACCGAAATCAAAAAAGAAATGAATGTATTGATTACCGGCTTTCACGTTGCTAACCGCCCTGTGAAAAAAGGGGATAAATCCGGCAACAATGTCATCACTGATACTGCTGTCATGGATACCGAGCAATTTACACTAATAATTTCTCTAATATCCGCACAGTTACTATTGCCATCACTCCACCCTGGTACCAGACCTGGTGGGCAAAAGTAATCTGGGGATGCCTCGGAGCATTACTAATCTATGCTCTTACCATGTATATTCTGTCACGTATCCGCCACCGGCAAGAAGTGATGCGACAAAAACACATGGAACAGATTAACGAAGCCAAATTACAATTCTTCATTAATATCTCACATGAAATACGTACCCCGATGACTCTTATCATCAGCCCGTTAGAGAAACTGTTAGCCGAACATTCCGAGAAACAACCGGTTTATCTCATGATTTACCGGAATGCCCAACGTATTCTACGTCTGATCAATCAACTGATGGACATACGAAAACTGGACAAAGGACAAATGCATCTGAAATTCCGGGAAACAGACATCGTAGGATTTATCAATGACTTGATGCAAACATTCAATTATCAAGCGCAAAAAAAGAACATCACATTTACTTTCGAAAAAGAACTGGAAGGTGCTGATTCTCTGAAAGTATGGATTGATCTAAATAACTTTGACAAAGTATTGATGAATGTCCTTTCCAATGCTTTCAAATATACACATGAGGGAGGAAATATCGAAGTGTCATTGAAAACCGGTCACAACGATGCCTACCGGGGTGCTTTGAAAGATTATTTCGAGATAGATATCACCGATAACGGAATCGGTATTGACAAAAACAAAATAGAACAAATATTCGAGCGTTTCTATCAGATTGACAACGACATGACACAATCTAATTTCGGTACAGGAATCGGACTGCATCTTTCACGGTCGTTAGTGGAACTGCACCACGGCATCATCAAAGCAGAAAACCGCGAAGACGGACAAGGAACCCGTTTCGTCATCCGCGAATGTACAAATGGACGGGAAGGACTGGAAACCATTTTGAAGGAGAAACCCGATCTCGTCATCAGTGATGTTATGATGCCCGAAATGGATGGAATCACTCTCTGCCGGAAAATAAAACAGAATATCAATATCAATCATATACCTATTATATTATTAACCGCCAAATCGAAAGCCGAAGACCAAATCGAAGGACTTGAAATTGGAGCAGATGCTTATATCGTAAAACCATTCAACACTGAATTATTACGAACTACTATCAGTAATCTGATAGCCAATCGGGAAAGACTGCGTGGCAAACTGGTAGGTGAACAACAAGTAGAAGAAAAAATAACAAAGATAGAAATGAAGTCCAATGATGAGATCTTGATGAGTAAAGTAATGAAAACCATCAATGACCATCTTGCCGACCCTACCCTTAATGTAGAGATGCTGGCAGCCAACGTTGGAATGAGCCGCGTACATATGCACCGCAAATTAAAGGAGTTGACTAATCAGTCAGCACGAGATTTCATTCGTTCTATCAGACTGAAACAAGCTGCCAATCTGCTACGTGAGAAGAATCTAAGCGTTTCGGAAGTTGCATACGCTACAGGCTTCTCCAACCTCTCTCATTTTTCCAATACATTCAGAGACTTTTACGGAATTTCACCGAGTGAATATAAAGAACAACAGATGTAACAAACAGAATTAGACTTGTTACAAACAAGAATCTAAATTAGAAAGAAAGCCGTTATTGATATGACAAATAATGACTAAAGCTACTTATACATAATCAATGCAGACTGTCCGGGAATAATTACTTCCGGTCCGATCTGCGTACCTAATCCACGCACATCTATCACACCATCTTTGCATACCACTGTATATTTACCAACAGGCACTTCCAAACGCGCAGGAGTCATACGGGAATTAAAAGCCACGATAATATCTTCCCAACTATCTCCGTTCGCATGATCCTTCAGGCGGAATGCAATCAGGTTTTGTCCTTCCACCGGAAGAAACTCCAGATGCTTCCGAACCTTTTCCGCATCTCCCATACGGAAAGCGGGATGGGACTTACGCAGATCTATGAGTCGCTTATAATACATGAAAACATCTCCGTTCGTCGTTTTACGTCGCCAATCGATAGCATTGACTGCATCCGGACTCTTATAACTATTGTCCACCCCTTGTTTATCGCGCATCACTTCTTCTCCTGCATAGATAAAAGGAATACCTTGCGAAGTGAAGACTACCGTCTGCGCAAGCTTATCAAGTCGAACCTGTTGCTCGGGAGTAGCTCCCGGCATACTTGCTTTCAAGCGATCAACAAGACACAAACCGTCATGGCAGGAAACGTAGCTAATCATCTGGGTAGGCTGCTCCGCCCACGGTTTCTGACTGTAATTAACAGAATCACACCGTACTTGCGGATGCTCAATAGCACCCACAATACCGAATTTAACACTCATTTCTGCTCCCGGAACTCCGGCGAGGAAAGCCCCTTTCTCCTTTTTCCACACAGGTCCGCAAAGCCCATCACGCAATTCATCCGAGAATACGGCAATTCCCGGCATGTGGGAAACATTCCCTTTCATTGCCAACGAATCTGCCGGATATTGGGGAGTGTCGGCTGCCCAACCTTCTCCATAAATACAAATGGTAGGATCAACCTTGTTCACCGCTTTCCGGATCTCATTCATGGTTTCAATATCATGCACTCCCATCAAGTCAAAACGGAAACCGTCAATATGATATTCTTTTATCCAATAAAGAACGGACTCTATCATAAACTTGCGCATCATAGGGCGTTCACTTGCCGTCTCATTACCGCATCCGGAACCATTTGCCAATGTCCCGTCTTCTTTCTGACGATAAAAATAACCGGGAACAGTACGTTCAAAATTACTTTCAACGGTATTAAAAGTATGATTATAAACCATATCCATTATCACACGGATACCAGCTCTATGCAGTGCTTGTACCATTTGTTTGAACTCTTTCACACGAGTGGCAGGTTGATAAGGGTCAGTTGAATAAGAGCCATCCGGCACATTATAATTCGCCGGATCATATCCCCAGTTATAGTGGTTTTCTTCCAGTTTTGTTTCGTCGATAGAAGCATAATCAGAGGAAGGAAGAAGATGTACATGTGTCACTCCCAGTTCTATCAAGTGATCGATACCGGTCAATAACTTATCTGAATTCATGGTCCCGTGTTCAGTCAATGCGAGGTATTTACCTTTATTCTTAATTCCCGAAGTAGAATCAACCGAGAAGTCACGATGATGCATTTCATAGATAATCATATCAGCAGGAGATTTCAGAGAAGGACGCCTGTCACTCTCCCATCCCTCGGGATTTGTAGTCTTCCAGTCAATAATGGCAGCACGTTTCCCATTCACTCCGACAGCATGGGCATTGATTCCCGGCGTGTCTCCCTGCCATTTATCATTGATTTTTACATTGAAGGCATAGAATTT
>PPYE01662262.1_pt1 | contig 15370 bp, 12 predicted proteins | sample 1559881 | NCBI WGS metagenome assembly PPYE01 (sample SAMN08240022, study PRJNA423297) | Human gut metagenome, whole genome shotgun sequencing project. | reverse complement strand
GCTTCGCCGCAAATTTTGAGCGATTTGTCAAGCGTTTTTTGCAAAAAAGTGGGTGATTTTTTTGAGATAGGGGTCTGAAAGCCTTATAAAATCAAGGCTGAAGATTCCGAGAAGTTATTAAAAAAGATGGGAGGGATTTTATGTATCATGATATGAAAAAGAAACCATTTTTCCGTCATTTTCTCTTGACAGCCACACTTGCCGGATGCATTTCTTCCGGATGCCTGCCGGAAGCCTTATCTCTGTGCTTTCCGCCCTTTCAAGAGAAGGATTCTCCATTTTCGTCTTTCCTTCTCCGGACATACGCTGCAGAAGAAAGTACAGCCGCCGATCATTCCACGGAAGATATCTCTGTTTCTGCTGAAAGCATCTCCCGATCATCGGCTCTGGCTGTTACGGATTTCGGCATCCGCCTGCTGAATCAGACCATTGCCTCGCAAAATAAGGAAGAAAATATTCTCCTGTCACCGCTCTCTGTCCAATGCACGCTGGCTATGGCCGCAAACGGCGCCTGCGGTGAGACCCGCGCCCAGATGGAACAGGCCCTGGGACTTCCTTTGGATGAATTAAACGCCGCCCTTCATGCCTGCACAGCCTTCCCGGCAGATAACGCCGTTCAGTTTAATCTGGCAAATTCCATGTGGATAAACGAAAACTGCCTTTCCGCTCTGAATCCATCTTTTTCCCAGGCCGCTTCTGACTGGTATGATGCCGAAGTACATCTGTCTCCATTTACCCCGGACACGCTTTTTGCAATTAACCATTGGGTATCCTGCAGGACAAATGGTCTGATACCGAATTTTTTAAGCGACATCAATCCGGATATCGGCATGTATCTTCTGAATGCCCTGTCCTTTGAAGGCGAATGGGAAAATGAATATTCCGAATCCCAGATCCAGGAGGGCGTCTTTACCGCTGAAAACGGCAGCAGTCAAAACGTTACCTTTATGAATTCCCAGGAATACGCATATCTGGAGGATGCCAATGCATCCGGTTTTATTAAATATTATAAAGGAGGCGCATACGCATTTGCCGCCCTCCTCCCAAAAGAAGGAATCTCCTTAGACCAGTACATTTCCTCCCTCACAGGCCAGGATCTGCAAAATCTTTTATCCAGCCCTGCTGACATAAAGGTAAATGCTTCTGTTCCCAAATTCGATATCGCTTTTTCAGCGACTTTTTCCGATGAGCTGAAAAATATGGGAATGGAGCTTCCACTGATCTCAGAGGCGGATTTTTCCGGGATCGGCACTTTCACAAAGGGCAATTTTGGCATCAGCGGAGTGCTTCACCAAACCCGCATGATCGTAGATGAACGGGGCACAAAAGCAGCTGCCGCCTCTGCCACAATACTCCTGATTGGTTTTCCAAAACAGGAAGAATTCAAAACCGTCTGCCTGAACCGGCCTTTCCTGTGCATGATAATCGATACACAGAACCGGATCCCTCTGTTTATGGGCGCAGTCCGCACTCTGGACTCATAAAACTTCGGCGCCAAAGGGCATCAGGGCCAGTTTTGCCAGCTTAAAATGCTGCAGGCCAAAGGGAATTCCCACAATCGTCACACAAAGCAGTACCCCTAACGCCGCATGTTCCACCGCCAACGGCAGACCAGATAAAATCAGCCACAGGATATTCAAAAGGAGCGAGCCTGCACCGCCGCCGTACTGCACTTCCTTTCCAAAAGGAAAGAAACTAAGCGAAGCCAGCTTAAAGCACTGCACTCCCACCGGAATTCCAACGATGCTGATGCACCACAAACAGCCGGCAAAGCACCAGCTGAGACCGCTCAGCGCTCCGCCGAAGATAAACCACAGTAAATTTCCAAGACATCCCATAATCTTTCCCCCTTCCTGACTGGACTGGTTAATTTATATGCTTCTGGCTATTTTTAACCAGTCCATTTTCTGTTATACTTCTCTGCATATCAGGACAGCATTAACGCTGTGCAAAAACCGGCGCAAAATGCTTTCATCCGTCTTTCACCTAATAAAACGAGAATACATGCAGGAGGTCTTCACATAAATGAAGCGAATTATTACTTTGCAGGATATATCCTGTGTAGGACGCTGCTCCATCACCGTAGCCCTGCCGGTCCTTTCCGCCATGGGCGTAGAGTGCGGCATCCTTCCCACAGCAGTATTGTCCACCCACACCATGTTTAAAACCTTTACATGCAAAGATCTTTCGGATCAGATTGAGCCGATTTCCGATGCCTGGGAAAAGGAGCACATCACCTTTGACGGAATCTATACCGGATACCTGGCCTCAGCCGACCAGTGCCGCCAGATCTGCCATTTTTTTGACCGCTTTTCTTCGGAAAATAACCTGGTGCTGGTGGATCCGGCCATGGCAGATAACGGGAAACTCTACGCCGCTTTTAATGAGGCCTTTCCCGCGGAAATGGCCAGGGTCTGCGCGAAAGCGGACATCATCCTTCCCAATATCACCGAAGCCTGTCTGCTGACCAACACACCTTACCAGACGGAATACAATGAAGATTACATCCGGTCGCTTCTGGAAAAGCTTCTTGACCTTGGATGCCGTACGGCAGTTCTTACCGGCGTAAGCTATGAACCGGACCGCCTTAGCGTGGCCTATCTGGACCGCAGCGGAAAATCCTTTTCCTATTTTACCCGCCGCTGCACCCAGAGCTATCACGGAACCGGAGACCTGTACTCTTCTGCCGTCCTGGGCGGTCTGATGCGCGGTCTGGAACTGGGAGATGCGCTGGCCCTGGCTGCGGATTTTGTGGTTGCCTGTATTGAGGCGACTGCCGCTTCCGACAACGCCAGATGGTACGGCGTAGAATTTGAATCCCAGATTCCCCTGCTCTGCCAGATGCTCTCCAGACGCCTGGATGAAAAAGGAAATACAGCCCGTTAAAGCCAGGCACAGAAAATCCGGAAGTTATTTCTTTAAATACTGGATTTCAATATCGTTTCCTTTTACCCGGACTTTTCCTGCCGCCCCGCACATAAGCGGCATCATGGGCGGCAGGTGTCCGAAATCCACATCCATAACCATTGGAATCTGGTATTCTGCCAGAAGATCCGTCACCGCCCGGTACTGATCCAGCCCCATCATCTCCTCACCAAAATGAAGAGGCCGTCCCACAAGAACACCTTTTATGTGAGAGAACCATCCCGCATGCTTCATCTCCCATATAGCTCTGCGCATCTCCATAACCGTTAAATCACAGGATTCCAGAAACCAGATCAGTCCGTCATCCCGATAGCGCTCTGCAAAGGGAACAACTTTGTCATAACAGGTCCCCGCCAGATTAACCAAACAGTCCATACAGCCGCCGATCAGTCTTCCCTGGAAGGTGATCTCTTCTGTTTTTTCTGCCGGACGCTGCCCTATGTAAGTCTTAAGAGTCTTAAGTTCTGTGAGCCGGTAAGGGGCCAGCGGATTTTCAGACTCCCGGATGCTCATTTCTGCCTTTTCCCACAGAGGATATCCCTTTACCCGGTCCTTTTTCCCCCGGAGCATCTGGTAAGCATCTTCCAGAGACGTATCCCATGGCTCCATGCCGAATGCTGCGGCGCAGGGACCGTAGATCGATGCCGTGTCGCAGAGTGTAGGCAATAGGAATGTAAAATTCGTATTATCGGAAAATCCCATGTACCACTTCGGCGCGGCAGCCCGGATCCGGTCAAAATCCACAAAATCCAGGATCTCACACATCAGTTCTCCGCCCCCGCAGGAAATCAGAACATCATTTTCTTTTCTGCAGTACCACTCCGTCAGCTCGCTTCCGCAGGCCTCAGGTGTATTGCTGATGCCGATGCCTTTTTCCTCATAGCAGTTGGGTCCCAGATCCAGTCCATGTCCCCTGGCTGCAAAAACCTTCTGGGCATACACAAACTTCGTCCGATAAGGTTCAATACCGCATCCGAAGGACGGCGCAACAAAACCTATGGTTCCATTTTCTTTTAAGGGATTTGGATATCTCATCATCTTCTCCTCCTCTGTCTCTTTCTTTCCGCAGGCAGCCAGCTGGGCGGACATGCTCGCAGGCAGCCCGGCGGCGGCTTATGCAGGCTTATTATCTACACTATACCACACCTGAAAAATAAAACAAACCTGCTCTTTTTTGCGCTTTCCATGAGGGAAAAGGTTCTTTGTGATTTTGTAATATTTTTACATTTCCTGCTTGCAAAGTACAATATGATATGATAAAATCAAATCATCAGGACGATATTTCGCCATTTGTTTTGAAACATCACCTCGTATTTATGCTAAAACAGGAAAAAGAAAAACATTGCAGAATTCCTTCTCAAAGCAGGCCCATTATCTGAAATACAAAAAGGAGAAATGAGATTCCAGATACCGAACGAAAACGCTCCCACACTGACAGCCACAATTGAGGTAACCATTTTCATGAGAAACACCGAAGGAAAAACAAAATCCATCAGCAATTTAACAAACATCCCTTTGCCAGCTGTCCCAAAGACGGATCACAGCAAAAACCATATCAAAGAGCGGGAACGCCGCATAGAAGAAGCAAAAAAGCTGTCGCTTTTCAGCGACATGTTTATGAGCGTGGTCCTTAAAGACGCAGCCGCTTGTCAGCATGTTCTGCGCACCCTTACCGGAATCCGCGACCTGAAGGTGAAAAGAGTCCGAACCCAGTACCGCATATCACGACTCACTTCCCGGGATGCCGTACTGGATGTACTGGCAGAAGATGAAAGAGGACGGCTTCTCAACATAGAAATCCAGCAAAAAGACGTCACCGACCACGCCAGACGAGTTCGCTTTTACGGTTCTCTTCTTGACAGTGAATATCTCCAGAAAGGAAGGCATTTCCATGAAGTTCCGGATATTCATATTTTATATATCAGCAAGACGGACCTGTGGCATGGAAATAAGGCTCGATATGCAGTAAATCACTGCCTTGCCGCCCCATCGTCGTCATTTAAAACGCCTGATGCTTTCTATGATGATGGTATATATATTCTGTATGTAAATGCTGCTGTTGATGACGGAAGCGAAACTGCCAGAATGATGAACTACTTTAAAACTGCTGATCCCGAAGATATGAGTCAGGGTGCCTTATCAAAACGGGTTCATTATCTGAAATGTGAAGAAGGAGGTCTCCGTATTATGTGCGAAATGACAGAAAAATGGTTCCAGGAGGGAAAACGCGAGGGAGTCCGCGAAGGAAAGCGCGAGGGAGTCCGCGAAGGAAAGCGCGAAGGCAGCGAACAGAAAGCCCGGGATGTGGCCCGTGAACTCCATTCTCTGGGATTTTCACCTCAGAAAATCGCGGCTGTCGTTAAAGTAAACAGCGGTACCGTAAAGCGCTGGCTCTCCCAGCCTGTCCAAAAATAACGTTCGGTTCAACCTCACAGAGAACCCCCTCCATCCGCCGGCGGCCGACGCACCAGCCGTCCCACAAAAGTCTGGCGGCGCATTTGGCATCCCTGAATCCATGCCGCCTATCCGGCGGTATTTAAAGTAACAAAAATCCCCCGATTTTTTCATTTTTCCCATTAGCCTGTACATCATCAGAGCCAATCATAAAAACGAAAAATCAGGGGATATTTTTATTGATTATTCCATCCAGAGCCCGGAGCCATATTGTTTCCGGAATATCCAGATTCGGAAGGGGCAGGATTTCCCGTATAGCCGGGTTCTGCCACAGCACGGCTTCTGTCATCTGCCTGCTGTGCCGTATTCCGTCCAGTTACCTGACGGAAAATCTGCATAAATTCCTTTCCAGTGATGGTCTCGCGTTCGATAAGGAATTCTGCGATCCGATCCATGGCTTCCCGGTTTTCGGAAAGAAGACGCTTAGCCTCTTCGTAGGCCTCTTTCAGAATCCTCATTACCTCATTGTCCACTTCGGCCTCTGTGGCGTCACTGCAGTTCATGACCGTGCGTCCGTTAAGGTACTGGTTCTCCTGGGTTTCCAGGCCGATCAGGCCAAATTTCTCTGACATACCGTACTGCGTTACCATGGCTCTGGCCACGCGGGTAGCCTGTTCGATATCATTTGCTGCTCCTGTGGTAACAGTATCAAACACCAGCTCCTCTGCAGCGCGTCCTGCCAGATATCCTACCAGCATGGCATGGATTTCTTTTTTGGTATTTAAGTACTTTTCTTCTTCGGGGACCTGCATTACGTAACCCAAAGCGCCCATGGTGCGGGGTACGATGGTGATCTTCTGCACAGGCTCAGCATCCTTCTGCAGAGCGCTCACCAGCGCGTGTCCTACCTCGTGATAGGATACGATCCGCCGTTCCTCCTGGCTTAAGATCCTGTCTTTTTTCTCCTTGCCCACCAGCACGACTTCTACAGCCTCAAACAGATCTTTCTGAGATACCGCCTTCCTTCCATTCTTTACTGCATTGATGGCAGCCTCATTCATCATGTTTGCCAGATCCGCTCCTACTGCACCGGAAGTAGCCAGGGCAATCTCCTCGAAATCAACGGTTTCATCCAGAAGCACATCTTTGGAATGTACTTTTAATATGTTCACTCTTCCCTTTAAGTCCGGCTTGTCCACAATTACCCGCCGGTCAAAACGGCCAGGACGAAGAAGTGCCGGATCCAGAATCTCCGGACGGTTGGTGGCGCCCAGAACCATGATTCCCTTGGAAGAATCAAATCCATCCATCTCGGAAAGCAGCTGGTTCAGGGTCTGCTCTCTCTCGTCATTTCCGCCGCCGAATCGGGAATCACGGCTCTTTCCGATGGCATCGATCTCATCGATAAAGATAATGCATGGAGCCGATTCCTGGGCCTGCTTAAACAGGTCTCGGACACGGGAAGCACCAACGCCTACAAACATCTCCACAAAGTCCGAACCGGACAGAGAATAAAAGGGCACATGAGCCTCGCCGGCCACTGCCTTGGCAAGGAGGGTCTTACCGGTTCCGGGAGGCCCTACTAACAGTGCGCCCTTTGGAAGCTTTGCACCGATCTGGGTGTACTTGGCCGGATTGTGAAGGAAATCCACAATCTCCGTGAGGGATTCCTTAGCCTCATCCTCACCGGCCACATCCTGGAAGGTAATGCCTGTCTCCTTTTGGACGTAGACCTTGGCATTGCTCTTTCCTACGCCCATGATTCCGCCGCCGCCCATTCGTTTCATCATAAAACTCATCAGCACCAGAACGAAAACAAAAGGAAGGACAAAGCTTAGTACATTCCACAGCATCTGCTGGGCATCCTGATCCGCCTGTCTGAAATCCACCCCGGCTTCATTGAGCCGGTCCACCAGGGTATAATCTCCGGAAACCCGCAGAGTATAATAATAAGTAACCATGGGATTGGCCATCTTTACGTCCATGGTGGGCTCGATCTCGATCCGGGAACCATCGATCACTACGCTTTCGACCTTTCCCTGATCCACCATCTCTAAGAATTCGCTGTACGTATATTCCACGGTGGAATTCCTGGTCAGCGCATCCCGCATAAAAGTGATAACCATAAATGTGATCAGCGCGGCCACTGCCCATACTAAAAGCGTCTGACCGCCTTTCTGCATCTTGTTATTGTCTTGCGTATTGTTATTGTCCATAGATATTCTGCTCCTCCATCTGAATCGCTTTCAATCCCCCCGACAATGTTTGCCAACTGCAGACCTGGAAATGATTGACGCCATTCTATACCATTATAGTGTCAGTCTCCCCATAAATCAAGAAAAACACGGTGGAAAAAAGTTAAAATTTTTCTAAAATAATATAGATTTCTGCCGGCGAACAGTGTATAATGTTTTAGTTATTTTTTTGTTAACTTTTTATAATCCCCAACCATTTTATAAAAAGGAGGTACCCGTTCTATGCCAGTAAAGTATGTTTTTGTAACCGGAGGCGTGGTTTCCGGTCTTGGAAAAGGCATCACGGCCGCATCCCTTGGCCGCCTTTTAAAGGCCAGAGGCTACAAGGTCACCATGCAGAAATTCGATCCCTACATCAACATCGATCCCGGAACCATGAACCCCATTCAGCATGGTGAAGTGTTCGTAACTGATGACGGCGTGGAGACCGATCTTGATCTGGGCCACTACGAGCGTTTTATCGATGAGAGCCTGAACAAGAATTCCAATGTGACCACCGGAAAGATCTACTGGAGTGTGCTTCAGAAAGAACGCCGCGGCGACTACGGCGGCGGCACCGTTCAGGTAATTCCCCACATTACCAATGAAATCAAGAGCCGCTTCCACCGGAATTACACCACCGAGGAAACTGAAATCGCCATTATCGAAGTCGGCGGCACGGTAGGCGATATCGAAAGCCAGCCTTTCCTGGAGGCTATCCGGCAGTTCCAGCATGAAGTAGGCCGCGAAAACGCCATTCTGATCCACGTAACCCTGATCCCCTATCTGAAAGCTTCCGGTGAATTAAAGACCAAGCCCACCCAGGCCAGTGTAAAAGACCTGCAGGGGATGGGAATCCAGCCGGATATCATTGTCTGCCGTTCCGAGCAGCCCTTAGACGAACATATCAAGGGCAAAATCTCCCTTTTCTGCAACGTTCCCCAGGACCATGTGCTGCAGAATCTGGATGTGGACGTACTGTATGAAGCCCCTCTGGCCATGGAAAAAGAACACCTTGCCCAGGTTGCCTGCCAGTGTCTTAAACTGGAGTGCCCAAAGCCAGACCTTTCCGACTGGGAAGAGATGATCGATGCCTGGAAGCATCCGCTCCATCAGGTATCCATTGCTCTGGTAGGAAAATACACTGCGCTCCATGATGCCTACATCTCCGTAGTTGAGGCCTTAAAGCACGGCGGTGTAGCCAACCGCACTCTGGTAAATATCCGCTGGGTAGATTCCGAGCTTCTGAATCCGGACAATGCCGCAGAGACCCTTGCCGGCGTCTCCGGAATCCTGGTGCCGGGCGGCTTCGGCGACCGCGGAATCGAAGGCATGATCGTCGCCATTCAGTATGCCCGCGAAAACAGAATCCCCTTCCTGGGCCTCTGCCTGGGCATGCAGCTTTCCATCGTGGAATTTGCACGCCATGTACTGAATTTCAGCGACGCCCACAGTGTAGAGTTAAATCCCGCTACCACCCATCCGGTAATTAATCTGATGCCGGATCAGGAAGGAATTGAAGACATCGGCGGAACGCTTCGTCTTGGCTCTTACCCCTGCGTACTGGATCCGGATTCCAAAGCCTGCCGTCTTTACGGCTCCACCCAGATCACGGAACGGCACCGTCACCGCTACGAAGTAAACAACGATTTCCGAAAAGCACTGACCGAACACGGCATGATGCTCTCCGGACTGTCCCCCGATGGACGGATCGTGGAAATGATCGAGATCCCGGATCATCCCTGGTTTTTAGCTACCCAGGCACATCCGGAATTCAAATCCCGCCCCAACCGTCCCCATCCGTTATTCCGCGGATTTATCGAAGCCGCTCTGAAGAATTCGGAAGGTTATGACGAGTCAAATTCATAACTGCAGATATGCATAAAAATAATCACCTGGCTCCATACTACAGTTCAGGAAATTCCTTTCGGGAACTTTCTGATACTGATAGGAAGCCAGGTGATTTTTATGAAAAAGAAAGAAAATATCCCCATGGATGACTGGGGACTCCACGGCGAATTCCGCGGGCTGGATATGCCTGTCTGCTCTGCCGGAGACTGTACCGGCCTGATCCCCTCTCTGCCAAGAGACGAAGAAGAAATCCTCTCCTATGAAGAGCTGTACCCCTATCTTCCCCAGGCAGCAAACAGCACCGCTGATGGAAATGAGAAAACAGATTCCGTGCAGTAACCGGCCGGCATACGCCGGCAGCATATTTTTCAAAAAAACGAGTACAGCCTTTTATTCCGGCCCGTACCCGTTTTTCTTTCTCAATCTCTTTCTGCATACAGAATACTTTACTGGTCTTTGGTACAGAATACCGCCTGTGACAGTAACTGGGGATGCTCCTTTAAATAAGTCAGCCCCACTTCCTTGTCCCGGGAAATCTGCTCCTTTAACTCTTCCAGACCAGACATCTTCCTCTCCGGGCGCACGAAATGGAGAAGTCCCACCTCGATCTCCCTGCCATACAGATCGCCTTCGTAATCAAAAACGAAGGTCTCCACTCCCACCGGGGCGGTCCCATCCTTTGCAGGAATCGTGGGCTTTTTTCCGATGTTTGTAATGCCGCCGTAAAAACGGCCGTCAATCAGCACACGAGAAACGTACACACCGTAAGGCGGAAGATGTTTTTCCGGAGGCGGAAGGAGATTTGCCGTGGGATATCCCAGGATTGGCTGACCGATATGGTTTCCATGAACTACCTGGCCATGAATGTAATAAGGCTCTCCCAACAGTTCATTTGCCTTCTCGATCTGCCCCATATCCAGTTCTTCCCGCACGTAAGTGCTGCTTATCACCCGATCCTCATCCCTCTCTTTTTCGATCACCACCAGATGATAGCCATATCGGGGAGCCAGCTTTTCCAAAAGAGCCGCATCCCCTGAGCGGCGGTACCCAAATCCGCAGTCCGTTCCTACTACAATCGCTTTTGCATTCATCTGTTTCACCAGAATATCCCGGACAAAATCCTCAGCGGGGATCTGGGAAGTCTCTTTCGTAAACGGATATTCTACAAGATAATCCATGCCCATCTTCCGGAGATTATTTTTTCTCTCCAGATTCGTGGTGATCACAGTATGTCTCTTTCCCTGCACCAGATCTGCAGGCGCTGTGCTGAAAGTAAAGACAGCCGCCTTATAGCCGTATTTTCTTCTGATATCCAGCATGGTCCGCAGAAGTTTCTGATGTCCCCGGTGCCTTCCGTCAAATTTTCCTATGGTGACCACTGTAGGCTCCGTTATCTGAAATTCTCTCTCTTTTTCAATATAAATCATGATTCCGTCACCCCTGGAAACATCTTTTTCGGCTTCCACCAGTTCTTCTTTTCCTCAAACTCGTAAACCCCCAGAAATCCGCCGTCTTTTGTGTAAACACGGACCAATTCCCCATGGGGAAGTTCTTCCGGTCCGGCCTCGCGCTCTCCTCCTTCTCCTTCAGGAAGAAGGATCCGCGAAAAATCTTCCGATTTCACCGGATTCCCGTTCCGCACCAGACGGTCTGACGCTTCGCCGGCAAAGGCTTTCGGTCCGTCAAACATTGCTTCCACCGGAAGAATAATCTCACAAAGCCTTCCCTCATCACGGATTTTTTCAATCTGAGAAAGGGTAAAGCTTTCCTTTACCAGAAAGCGCTCTACCCGGATCCGCTTCAGATGCTCCATGCAGCCTCCGCATCCCAGCATCCTTCCCAGATCATAACAGAGAGTCCGGATATACGTTCCTTTGGAACAGGTTACTGTAATTCCGGCACGGGGAAGATTCACCCAGTCAACCGAAATCTCCAGGATCCGTACTTTACGCGGCTGACGCTCTACTTCCTTGCCCTGTCTGGCCAGATCGTAAAGCTTCTTTCCATCCACCTTAAGAGCCGAATACATGGGCGGCATCTGCATGTAATCTCCCTGGAAAGAAGCAGCAGCCTGACGAATCTCTTCCTCATTGACCGTCACCGGGTACTCTGCCGTCACCATTCCTGTGGTATCCTGGGTATCTGTCTCCCTGCCCAGAAGAAGGACTGCCTGATACGTCTTATCCTTCTCCGTCAGCAGATCGCAAAGGCGGGTGGCCTGTCCCAGGCAGACAGGAAGCACACCTTCTGCCGCCGGATCCAGCGTTCCGGTATGACCGATCTTTTTCTGTTTTAAGATCCCGCGAAGCCTGGCCACCACATCGTGCGATGTATAGCCTGGTTCTTTGTATACATTGATCACTCCATGGTACATGCTCAGCCCTCTTTTTCCTCTTCCTTTGCCTCCAGTTCAAGGATCTGCTTTTCGATATGGCCGGAAAGGTTATTTACCACATCGTAAATACTGCCGGACATGGTGCACCCGGCTGCCTTTACATGGCCGCCGCCGCCGAAATATCCCGCAATTTTCGCCACATCCAATGCTGTGTTGGACCGCATGCTTACCTTGAAGATCTGCGGTTCCACCTCGTACAGGAAAAGGGCACAGTGGATTCCCTCAGTAACCCGCAGCTGCTCCACGATCCCATCCAGATCCTTGCTGGTAACACCGTAAAAATCCATATCCTTAAGGCGCACCACACTGAAAATGCACTTTCCGTGGAGAAACGTGATGCTCTCCAGAAGAGCCCGTCCCAGAATCTGGTTCTGGACGTAGGTCTTGCGGAAAAAGCTGTCATCAATGATGCTGGAAAAGTCGATTCCCTTATCCATCAGCTTTCCTGCGATGTTCATGGTCTTGGACGAAGTACAGGAATAACGGAACACGCCGGTATCATGGACGATTCCCGTATACAGGCAGGCAGCCGTTTCTTTTGTAATCTTCGCTTCATCCATCAGGCCAAACAGCACTTCACAGGTAGAACTTGCATTTGGTTCTACAACATTTTCTGCACAATAATTCCGATTTGTAATATGATGGTCAATGCAAAGCGTATCTTTTGCCAGCTGGAATGCCGCAGCACCGGCTCCCAGGCGCTCCTTATCGCTGCAGTCCAGGCAGATACAAAGGTCATAAGACGTATCCTGAGGAAAAATCGTCTGAATCTGATCAAACCCTTTCATATAACCGAATTTTCCGGCAGGGGCCTCCAGGCACACCGTTGCTTTTGTCTGGGGATACGCGTTCTCCAGGTAATTCAGAAGCCCGAGGCAGGAACCAACGCAGTCTCCATCCGGCCGCACATGACCTAAGATCAGTACGGTTCCGGTCCCTTCCAGCTTCTTATCCAGTATTGTCATGAATGCCACTCCCTTTCATTCAACCGAAGCAGTACAGACCGTATCTGAACTGCCGAATTCAATCCTTTAGATCTTTGGTAACCTCATCAATCAAATGCGACATATGCACCCCATGCTCGATGGACTGGTCAAGAATAAAGGAAATCTCCGGTGTATTGCGAAGGTTCACTCTTCTGGCCAGCTCTCTGCGGATATACCCTTCTCCGCTCTTTAACCCGGTAATGGTATTCTTTGCTTCTTCCTCATTTCCCAGTACGCTGATATAGGCCTTGCAGTACTTTAAGTCCGGCGTAACCTGCACAGCTACTACAGAAGTCATAGGGTGAATCCGCGGGTCCTTGATCTCCCGGCGGATGATCTCGCTTAATTCACGCTGCACTTCCATATTAATGCGCGTGTTCTTTATACTGTTCTTTCTCATATACTCTCTTTCCTGAAATCCGGCAGCATGCGTTCTCTGCGTGCCTGCCGGATCCTTTTAAGCAGACTCTGGGACCTGCCGGAAGGCGCCTTATCTGGGCACCTCCACCATGGCATAGGCCTCAATCATGTCATCTTCCTTAATGTCATTGAATTTATCGAATACAAGACCGCACTCATATCCGGCCTTTACTTCCTTTACATCATCCTTAAACCGCTTTAAGGATGCCAGAGCGCCGTCGAAGATCTGCTGGCCGTCGCGGGTGATTCTGGCACTGCAGCCTCTGGTAAACTGGCCGTCCAGCACATAAGCGCCAGCAATGGTTCCCACGCCGGAAGCCTTGAAGGTCTGGCGCACAACTGCGTGGCCGATGATCTTTTCCTCGAAAACCGGATCCAGCATGCCCTTCATGGCTGCCTCAACGTCTTCGATGGCCTGGTAAATTACCTTATACAGACGAATATCTACCTTCTCCCGCTCTGCCACAGACTTGGCTGTAGCATCAGGACGTACATTAAAGCCGATGATAATGGCATTGGAAGCGGAAGCCAGGTTTACATCAGACTCATTTACCGCACCTACGCCGCCGTGAATCACCTTTACCATAACCTCTTCATTGGACAGCTTCATAAGGCTCTGCTTTACTGCCTCCACGGAGCCCTGCACATCTGCTTTTACGATAATGGGCAGTTCCTTCACGCTGCCGGCCTTGATCTGGCTGAACAGCGCATCCAGGGAAAGCTTCGTCTTGGTATCGTCGATCAGACGGTTCTTCTCCTCGGAAATGAAGGTCTCGGCAAATGCTCTTGCCTCTTTCTCATTGTCCATCTCCACGAAGATCTCGCCCGCGTTGGGAACGTCATTTAATCCAAGGATCTCCACAGGAGTAGAAGGTCCTGCCTCCTTCACCCGGCGTCCCTTGTCGTCCATCATGGCGCGGACCTTGCCGAAGCAGGCACCCACTGCCACGTTCTGTCCTACCTTAAGGGTTCCCTTCTGTACCAGAACAGTGGCTACCGGGCCCTTGCCCTTGTCAAGCTCGGCTTCAATAACGATACCTCTGGCCTTCCGGTTGGGGTTCGCCTTTAATTCCTTTACCTCTGCAGTCAGAAGGATCATCTCCAGAAGGTCCTTGATGCCCTCATGGGTATGTGCGGAAACCGGCACGAAGATGGTGCTGCCGCCCCAGTCCTCGGGAACCAGCTCATACTCGCTCATCTCCTGCTTTACACGGTCCACATTGGCGCTGGGCTTATCGATCTTATTAACCGCTACGATGATCTCAACACCAGCGGCCTTTGCATGGTTAATGGCCTCTACCGTCTGGGGCATTACACCGTCATCGGCAGCAACAACCAGGATCGCAATATCCGTAGCCTGGGCGCCGCGCATACGCATGGCGGTAAACGCCTCATGGCCCGGCGTATCTAAGAAGGTGATCTTCTGGCCGTTGATCTCCACTACGTAAGCACCGATGTGCTGGGTGATTCCGCCGGCTTCCTTTGCGGTTACGTTGGTCTTGCGGATCGCATCCAGAAGAGAAGTCTTGCCGTGATCAACATGGCCCATTACGCAGACAACCGGCGGTCTGGTAACCATATCTGCCTCGTTCTCTTCATCCTCTTTCAGAAGCTCGGCGATCACATCGATCTTCTCCTCCTTCTCGCAGAGAATGTCGAACTCCATGGCGATCTCTTCTGCCTGATCGTAATCCACTTCCTGGTTTACCGTCACCATCTGGCCTTTTTCCTTAAAGAGCTTGCCAACGATCACAGAAGGCTGCACCTTCATCTTATCGGCCAGCTCCTTAATGGTAATGGTATCGGGAAGGGTGATTACCTTTACTTCCTCTTCCTTGGGCTTTGCCGGCTTCTGAGGCATGATAAAGGCGCCCTTTGCCGGCTTTCCACCCTTTAAGCGGCCCTCTTCCTCATCATGACGGCGCTTGTCATATTTATCGTTCTTGTAGGCATTTTTATTCTGACGGTTGCTGGTAGGCTTGGTCTGGATGGGGGTATCAAAAGCAGACTTGGAAGAACTCTGTCCTCTTCCGCCTCTCTGACCGTCACGGCCGCCGGAAAAACCGCCTCTCTGATCGCGGCCCTGGCCATCACGGCTTCCCTGGAATCCTCTTCCGTCGCGGTTGCCCTGATAGCCGCCGCTTCTCTGGCCGTCGCGTCCGCCC
>PPYE01454215.1_pt1 | contig 15370 bp, 13 predicted proteins | sample 1559881 | NCBI WGS metagenome assembly PPYE01 (sample SAMN08240022, study PRJNA423297) | Human gut metagenome, whole genome shotgun sequencing project. | reverse complement strand
TTCGCAAACAGCGCAGCTATCTCATCCGGGCTCATGGAACGGTTTGGATCTGACAGATCCGGCATCGGTGGAAGTTCTTCCTCCGGCAGGTTCTCATCATCCGCTTCATCAACAATCGCTTCCTCCGGAATCGGGTCCGGTTCTACCAGTTCCTCTGCTTCCTCAATGGATTCTTCCGGGTCCGGCGGGATAATCTCATCCGCTGCCATGACTGGAGGCTCTTCCTCCGGCTCAAAACTCTCTTCTTCCGGTATATCCGGCAGAATCTCCGGTTCCATATCTTCTTCCGGCTCCAGCGAAATCTCCGGTTCCAGACTCTCCTCCAGATCCGGCAAAATTTCCGGTTCCGGGTTTTCTTCCAGATCCGGCGAAATCTCCGGTTCCGGGTTTTCTTCCAGATCCGGCGAAATCTCCGGTTCCGGCTCCATACTTTCTTCCGGCTCTGGTGAGATCTCCGGCTCTACCGGTGTTTCTTCCACATGATTCTGCGGTGCCGGCTGTGGCTCTACAGGTGTTGCCACAGGTACAGAAACCTGCGGCTGGGAAACAACCACTTTCTGACTGTTCATAATGGTCTGATTCAGGCGCAGTTCCATATCTTTCATTGCAATAATGATTTCCTGCAGCTTTGCGGCTATCTCTTTATCCTGTGAATGTTCCTGTTCTTTTCCATCCTTCTGCACCGAAGAAATTTCATCCTTACAGACTGAAAGAATCTCGTCCTTATAAGCACCCGCAACTGTACCGAACCCATCCATTCCTTTCTGGAACGTATCAAACCGGTCCAGCAGCTGTTCGTATGAATTCATCAATGCATCGGTATTCTCATGGGACCGCTTGATAATTACTTTCGCTATTCCCTTCTGTGCATTGACAATTTCCTCTGTCGGAATCTTAGATGCCTCTTCCATATATGCAAGCTTCACCGATATTTCCTCAAAATATTTTTTCAGCATGAGATATGATGCCTTTTCCGACTTGAAAATACTCTCATACTGTTCCTCTCTCCGGGCATATTTTGTCTCATATACTGAAATCACGCCTCTGATTGCAACATACAGGCATATCAGATCTGCTGCTGCCAAAACAACCAGAACAATAAACATCTTCGGGAAATTGACTATGGCATACAACTCTGCCATAAAAATAAACGCAAACAAAAGTATCCCGAAAATCATCTGCATCCTTGCTTTCGAATCTTTATTCTTCATATGATACCGCTCCTTCCATGAGCCCGCTATTCTAACCACTATGCAAAATAAGCTCTAGTATGTTATATTTTACCATATTGTGTCGATTCTCACAAGGTTTGTTGTTTATTTCTGCCTTCTATAATACGTCATTTACAATCTGCTCTGCTGTCAGATGATTCTCTTTTAATACCTCATTTACATCATACCGGTCAAGGAATTCTTTTTTCAATCCGTAATTATAGACTTTCATATCACTGCTTCCATAAAATCTTGCGATTTTTTCTCCGAAACCACCATTCAGGATGCCATCTTCCAGTGTAACTACCGTGTCATGGTCTGCCTTCAGCTTCTCCAGCAGTCCCTTATCCAGTCCGGTAATATAATACGGGTTGATTACCGTTGCATGAATACCTTTTTTCTCCAGCATTTCTGCGGTCTGCAGTGCCAGGAAATAAAATGTTCCGAGTCCGATCAGTGCAATTTTGCTTCCCTTTTCCGTTACCTCATAGGTGTTGAGCTGACTCCAGTCTTTTTTGACTTCTCTGCCATCCGAAATCATATCTCCGCCCGGAAGTTTGATCGCAACCGGCATTTCCTTCTGCTCCACACTCCAGTCAAGCATTGACAGATATTCTTCCTTTGTTGTCGGTGCCAGATAAACCAGTCCCGGAATATTGGAAAGCATCGGAATATCCTGCAGTCCCAGATGGGTAACATCCGTCATGCCAAATACCGATCCCGTATACACAACAATCGTTGCCGGATTCCCGTCAATACACAGATCCTGTGAAATCTGGTCATACGTCCTCTGGATAAAGCTGGAATACACACCATATACCGGCTTTCCGCCACCTTTGGCAATTCCGGAAGCAAGTGCTACCGCTGTCTCCTCCGCGATTCCCACATCTACAAACTGCCGGCCGGCCTGTTTCCTTTTCTCCTGCGTAAATCCGAGAATCGTCGGGGTTCCGGATGTAATTGCAACAACTGTCGGATCCTTTTTCATCTTTTCGATCAGATATTCACAGGTCACCGAAGAATAATCTTCCACTTCCGGAAAATGGGATTTTCCAGTCTCAATATCAAACGGAAGATGCCAGTGCCATTCTTCCTTATGCTCTTCTGCCGGTTTATAACCTTTTCCCTTTAATGTATTAATGTGGACAACAACCGGTTTCTTACTGTCTTTTACCTGTTTGAAAGCCCCGATCAGCTCCCTTAAGTCATTTCCATGATCCACATAGACATAATCTAGTCCCATGGCTTTAAATAAATTGCACTCTGCCTGTCCGTTTGTCTCGCGGAGTAATTTCAGATTTGAATAAAGTCCTCCATGGTTTTCTGCAATTGACATATCATTGTCATTTACTACAATGATCATGTTGCTGTCTAATTCTGCTGCAAAATCCATTCCTTCTAAGGCTTCTCCTCCGCTTAAAGAACCGTCTCCGATAATTGCGATCACATTTGCACTTTCCCCACGAAGATCCCTTGCCTTTGCCAGACCGCATGCCAGACTGACGGATGTAGAGGTATGTCCGACCGTAAAATGGTCATGTTCACTTTCCTGCGGACAGCTGTATCCCGTCACGTCATCGTAATGTTCTTCATATAAATAGGCATCTTTTCGACCGGTCAGCATCTTGTGCGGATAGGTCTGATGGGAAACATCAAATACCATTTTGTCCTTTGGGGACTCAAAAACATAATGCAGTGCAATGATTGCCTCTACCATGCCAAAATTCGGGCCAAAATGCCCGCCGTGAATACTTGCCCTCTTTAATAATGCATGACGCATTTCTTCTGCGAGAGCTGTCATCTCTTCTATATTCAATTTCTTCACATCTTCCGGTCCGTTAATCTTTTCGATATACATATAATAAATTCTCCTTCCGATTTTATCTATCATAATATACCACTTAAAGTTAACTTTAAGTCAAGTATTTTTTATTTAATTTTCAACTTTTTGCTTCAAACCCTCAATTGCCTGAGCCACTATACCTTCGCTCTTAAAAAGATGTAAATAATGTAATGATAAAAGGGGCAAAAGGTATCATTTCCCACTGAAATGCAATTTTTATGTCATTCGCATTTCTTGCGATCCGCTTGTTGTTCCGATATAATTATGCTATGATTGTGCTTTGATTGGAGGAAACCATTTTGAGCGAATATTATAAGTTTTTTCAAAATAAAAAATGTGAATATTTTCCATGCCATAAAGGAATTCCGGAGGAGGACTTTAACTGTCTGTTTTGTTATTGTCCCCTCTATACACTCGGGAAATCCTGTGGTGGAAACTGTGAATATTTAAAAAATGGTATCAAATCCTGCATAAACTGTGGCTTTCCCCATCACCGAAAGAACTATGATAAGGTCACGGGCCGCTTTCAGGAAATTGTAGCCGTTATGGCTGCTTCCAATAAGGAGGATGCATCCCATGAAATGTAAACTTACTCCCGGATTATCCTCCGGTGACTGGAACGAATTTTGCAGCCGTTTCCATTTCCCTCCGGATGACCTGCCTCATATTCAGGCAATTTATACGGCACTTCTTCCCCTGGTTGAATCCTATGCGTATTACTCTCTGGCTCAGGATTTAGACGGGGTTTCCCTGCCTCACTATGCCTATGGGTTTGTGACGCTTGGAAACGGAGTGGATGAACTGTCGGAATTATATCTGAACCATGAACAGATCCAGGAGGCTTACATTGTGGACTGCATCAGCCTGATGCTTTTGTCAAAGGCTTATGAAGAGTTTGCACATGTGGTAGAACGTCAGAGCCGCCTGTATCTTGCAGAATTATCTTTTCTGGGAGATACCTATTCCCTTGACCTGCTCCCACAGATTTATGGGCGGCTTGCCCCGGATGGCATCCAGCTTACCGAGGGGCAGATGCTCCGGCCGCTTAAGACAGCAACGCTGATCCTGCATCTGGATACAACAACACACGCCAATCTCAAGCAATTGTGTAATACGTGCGCAACCTGCCGGAATTTTTCCTGCCCGTCGAGAAAGGTCACGGCTCCACATTTGCCGCATACTTATGGGGCCATGCAGATATTCCATACAAAATAATTATTTTTCAATTGATAAGTCAGCATTTTACCGTGCTTTTTTCAAAAGTTCTTCCGCTGTAATACCAAACAATTTCTTAGTTGCTCCACCCACCGACACGGACAATCTCTGCTCTACACCTTGTGCTTCCAATATAAATGAAACCGACATGGTGAACTGATTAAAATGCTTCTGTTTTTTATAACTGATGATTGAAGAAATATAAACAAAAGCAAGGGGGGTGAGAGTAACCTCGAATCTGAAAACCTTATCTTTACAAGTTTGAGGTTTCGAATGATTATTAAGATAAAAAGATGTAAATAACATAATATTAGCAGTTGACTTTAACATTATTAAATGATAATATCAATAATATTAAAGAAAGGGGTTGGTAATGAGACGAAAAGCGCAAGAATGGATATACAATTTAAGTGATGAAGATATCACATTTATAAAAAATTTTGTTATGTCATCTGGCTCTTTAAAAGAGGTTGCAAAATTGTATCATATAACATATCCTACCGTGCGATTGAGACTTGATCGACTTATACAAAAAATGCAAATGAATGATCAAATAGAAAATGACGCTTATATTTCATTAATTAAAAAAATGGTAATAGATGATCAACTTGATTTTGACACAGCAAAAATATTGATAAAAAAATACAGAGAGCAAAAAGGAGAATAAATGAAATTTTCTACAATTTTATTCATCGTAATAATAATGGCATTAACCATTATTTGTGTACGTTTTTTAGAATCATATTTAAATAAAAAAAGAAGAACAACTACCGTATCATTAACACCAATTATTTTTCTTGTTCTTTCAATCGTATTAATTATAGTGTATCTTAATTTTGAACCAGAAAGTTTTGAACGCGTTGAGAAGCAGGGGTTATTGACACTCTCATATAGTTTCGTTTCCGAAAATCAGATGTCTATAAAGGATAAGATACACAATTGTATCATTATCTTTATGCTTACAAATATTCCTACTGTTATATCAATTTATAATCGGATAAAAAGAAATAGAACGATTACGCGCAAAAAGAAAATAAATGAAATGAAATTGCGGGAATTATAATGTTCATCTCTATATATTATATATAGTTGTGATGCCGTTGGATATTATAGTGGAAAGCACTGGACAAATGCAAGTGCTTCTAATGCAAGCGTAGATTCTGATTTTGTTATATATACATATAAACTTTCTGGACAAAGTAACAAAACCACATGTACTTCCTCCTGTATTACCTTAAAATGTTCTGGAAATCTTGATACTTATGTTGGAGTTGGAAATGTAGGAATTGTAAAGATTACATCGCAAACTTATTCGAGTAAAACCAATTTCTATGCTTCAAGTTATTTATAATAATGAAAAAAAGATATATAGTGATACTCGTTTTGCTTATACTGATCTTACTCTATAATAGATATGGATCTGGTGTCTAAAATCATTTAAGTGCACAGGTAGACAGTATTTCAATTGAGACAGTATGAAAAACTTATCCAGCGCGAACGATTAGAAATTGTTCGCAGATAATAAAACAATTTAATGGTATCCAGCAAAGATCTTTAAATCATTGACAAAAAAATTACGCAATGGTATTATGAAAATACAAAAAGCAATACCGTGTAGGCGGTTTGCCAAAGTTAGTTTTAAAAAATAACCGGTCTTTGGTAGGGGCGGTTATTTTTTATGGTTAAAAAAGATCATTACGATCAGATTGATAATAGCAACAATCAGTATGCAAAACTGAAAAAGTTCAGAATATGTAACCATGCTATCGCCCTCCTTTCAACCAGAGGGCACCATAGCCCTCATAATAAGGGCAAACCGCCTACCGCACTATGCTTTGATACTGCTTTCTGTATGTATTTATTTTACCATTTTTCGATCAAAAAGCAATCAAATGTTCGATATATTTTCGCGCAAAAAAATAGCATCCTCTACCGTCCAAAGTTTAGGATACTATTTCTTTAACATGCTTAACCTTATCACGGTATGGGGCCATGCAGATATTCCATACAAAATAATTAGTGCCTGCTGAGTAAGCAGACACTAATTATAAACTTTATTATCTATTTGTTTTTTTCTTTTTCATTACAACAATAACAACTCCTGCCGCAACAACTACCGCTGCTGCAATCAGAACAATAACAATCGTCATGGCCGCACCATCCTGTTTTACAAGTACAAGTGCACTGATACCATCCATTGTATACTCGCCACCCTTGATTGTCTCGATTGTCTCAACGCCAGCTTTCTGTCCGTTTATGCAGACTTTCTATTTTCCTTCCGGAATTGTAACTTTTGCGTTGTCAGTGTTTGCATTAAAAAGAAGATACATCTCTTTTGCACTTTCATCTTTCTGACCGCCCTTTATATTAATTCCTACAATATTATCCCCAAGTCCTTCTATGGATTTTACATATTTTTTCACATCCTCTGATGTAGATAATCGAAGTGCCGGATGTGCCTTTCTGAACTTAATAAGTCCCTTATAGTATTCAAATACATCTGCCCAGTAGCATACGGAATCCACAATATATTTCCGTACCATGTTTCTCTCGGATGCTGTATCATTTCCACATCCTGAGCCGTTTGAATACGAACCGTCTTCCTTGATACGGGAAAAATATCCCGGAACAAATTTATTGATACAGAAATCATCTGCACTCATAACATGATTGTATACCACATTACCATAACACGGTTATTTACTGTATTGAAATCCGGAGCATCCTTGCCTATAACCATAAATATAAAAACGAGCAGCAAAACCGGATTTACACCAGTCTGCTACTCGTTTGATGATTATAATATTTTCTTTTCTTGTGCCATTGCAACCAGTTATCGGACAAATGGCAGGAACGTAATGCTATACTTTATTTTCCAAACCGGCTGATTTCTTTCGCATATGATATTTCCGTTTTTCCTCATACATTTTCTCATCCATATGCATTAAAAAAGTTTCTGCATCATCTTCTGTCCCAAATTCCGTGTATCCCATGGAAACACTTAAATGAAACGGTTCTATCCCGGATTCATTAAACCGGGACAGATTACGGTTAATCTCCTCCATTGTCGCTAAGACACGCTCCGTATCAACACCTGACAGCAGCACAATAAACTCATCTCCCGCATACCGGATTGCCATACCATCATCCGGTATGGATCTGATGAGTATATTTCCCAACGTACAAATAGCCTTATCGCCCGTACTATGACCTAAATTGTCATTAATACACTTGAAATCGTTTACATCCATCATGATTCCATATAAGGATTTATGGCTTGCAATTTTCTTTTCCGCAAGCACCGCATTAAAATATCTCCGGTTGTATAATCCGGAAAGCTCATCCATATACAAACTCTCTGCGTATGACTGCATCTGCACAAATATCAATGCGACCGCAACCAGCACCCATGATGATGTAATTCCATAAAAAAGGAACTGGAGAACTACACCTGCAAAACAAGGACCAACGAAATAGATCACCGGGAAAAAATTCAGGTTAACCCCTTGTTTTTTGGAATGATACACCAGATAGATACTGTAAGCAAAATATATGACAAGCGAAATATATCCCACCAGCACACCGGCAGTTCTCTGGTATACATTCTCCCCGGATATTTTAAACATAATCCCTGTTCCAAACAGATTACATAAAACCATAATTACTTCTACCAGCCAGGGAAATATCTCCACTCCTGCTTTTTGAACCATTCTTTTATAATTTCGATAGATACGCAATTCCACGTACATACACCAAAGCATACCCATACTGACTGTCCCTATAAAGCATATGCTGTTAGAGATATAATTAATCTGCCGGCTGCCAGTAAACTGTTTTCCATCTACGAGAAAAGCAATGGTTTCAGACAATGCCCCCACTAAATTTACGATTGCTATTCCATCATATATTTTATCTCCCACATGAAGGCTCTCTCTGTTCTTTCGTCTACAAAACAAAAGGAACCACATCATTAACACGGTCAAGCCGTTTGCCATTAATATTTCTTCTAAAACGATGATTGTTATCCCCTCCATCATTCACGGTATGAACTCATTTTTACTAAAATGAGCTCTATCATTATACCAAATGAAAACCGGTTTTTGTCTTTTTCGACATGAATTACAGTTTTTTTAACGTGAACGATGATTTTTTATGTTTCATCATTTTTCACAGCCTACTGCAACTGTGAAAAACCCACGGCTTACAAAGTTAACGGTCTTTGTATCGGAATCATAATAAGATCCCGGTATCTTAACTGCTGCACCGTATTTATCAATTTTATATGCAAAAATCTTTTTGTCTTTTTCCTTTTTCGAAGCATTATAGGAAACAGCGACCCTGATCCGTCCCTTTTTCAGGACAGACGACTGCTTTTTCTTGATTCCTGTGACGGAAAAATCATAAACCGGACGTTTTCCAATAATTTTTCCTGCCCTGGCAGAAAGATTTTTCTTGTCAGCCTGTTTCATTTTGATAACCACAGCTGTATTCATTTCTTTCTTTAATTCTTTTAATGCCTTCGAATCAAAGGTAAGATTTACATTGCCACCATTGACCTTCAATTCTTTTACATTCTTTTTGACAAGTAAATTTACCGCCTGCCCGTCCATTTCAAGATGCAGATTCTTCCAGTTTCCGGCTTTTGCCGTATCAAAAGTTATTTCAACAGACAGGTCTTTTATCCTGCCACCCTGTTCTTTTTCTGCCTTTGTAATTTCTTTTTTCAAAACTGCTGCAATATTCTTCACTTTGACCGTATTATTTTTAACTGCAGTTTTTGCTTTGACATTAATATCCTTAACAGAAACGGACGTATCTGTTGCGGGTGGCGGTGTCACATTCCCCGGTTCTTCTTTTGCATGATCCGGTGCCGGTAATGTGCCGGAATCCGGTGAAACATTGCCAGACGATCCGTCCGTGCTTCCACCGGCATTTTCACCGGAACCGCCACTTGAACTGCCTCCGGAACTTCCACCCGAACTGCCGCCAGAACCTCCACTTGAACCGCCTCCGGATATTCCACCGGAACCTCCACTTGAACTGCCTCCGGAACTTCCACCAGAACCGCCCCCGGTCTGGGAATGATCCGCCGTTACACGGACCTTGCAATCTGCCTTACTTCCTGTATAGTTGCCATTTCCATCATAGCATGCGGTGAACGTATATGTTTTCGTTTCATTCGGAAGTGTTGCCATCCAGTGATCCGTTCCCTTTTCTTCTAGTGTAATTCCGGAAACATCACAGGTTACTTTTATCCCGGCATCTTCCGGAATCCCCTGTCTGCAAAGCTGTAATTCTACTATCCCCGCACCTTTGACCGTATCGTTTTTTGCAGTCAGCTGCATGCTGGTGGAAGCCTTTTCGATTTCCAGGACAGCCTCCCCGTATATTGGAATAAAAGATGCCCTTTCCGCTTTAAAATAAATCTTATATTGGCCTGCTTCTGTGTAAAACGGCATCTCCGTTTGTGTATACGATCCGTTTTCTGTCAAACTGTAACTGATTTGTACACCATCTTCCTGCTTGATATCAAATGTATGGGGTTTTCCATCATAAGTTACGCGGACAGGTACGGTTTGTATTTCCGGCATCTCACTGTTTTTCCGGTAATAATAAGTGATCTCCTGGCGATCCTCTGTGATGTTTATTTCTCCCTGATTTGCACTGTTTCCTACACATATATATCCATATAAATCCGGACTTCTTAACGTATACGCAGAATTCTTTGGTACATATACTGTCGCGGGTGCCGTATCAGGCACTGTTGTTTCGGTCCCGTCTTTGTTTTGCAGCATATAACGAATGGTTACGGTACTCCACGCCTGTCCTGCCGTCTGATTGTCAGCCAGAATTTTCCCAGTGTCCTCATCTATGATCTTTCCTTCCAGTCTGTCCCCGGAAACCAGACCAGTTACCGCAGGAAGTGTGACAGAAAGGGACTCTCTGGCAGCATCCGGATCATACCAGTTACTGTGTGGCGGAACGGTATATGTTTCTTCTTTTTCATATTTGACTGTATGGTCTGCTCCAATAATGCGGAAAGTAATCTTCAAATGCTGTTCGGCATCCACCATATTTTGTACGACTGTACGGAATTCCAGATCCTTTCCATTTGCTTTTGTGATATTTGTCTCATCGATCCGGTATTGGTCACTATCCCTGTCAAGTGTTCCTGTCCTGGTATGTGGAATTGTAATTTCAGGATCGCACACATAAACAGATGCCTGCCTGCTGACATAATCACGGTTATTTAATCTCCGCGCCAGTTCCATTTTACACACTTCACAGAAAGGATTCCCAAGATCCCGCATCATGCAGACGCGGCTCGGCGCAAATACTGTTTCTGTTCCTGCTGCCGTTATTCCAATTCCACGGAACCCAAGCATCTTATGCCATTTAATCTTATCCGGATCCGATGTGTCGGAAATATTTTCTCCCTGCATCTTTTTATCATATTCATCGCCTAATCTTCCGATGCTGTGGGAAATTTCATGGGTCATGACATCCCCCTGCTCATTCTCACCCGAATTTGCCGAAAAAGAAAAGAGTGCATTGGAAGAAGAACCAATATTCGCAGTCGTATTACAAATGATATGGATGGTTCCAACGGCTGCACCGGTATCCAGATATCTGCTCTCCAGCTCTGCCCTCAGTGCCCTGGCTTTATCTTCCCCGTCCTTTGCAAAATAGCAGGATTTTCCGAATGCCTGCACATGAAAATATGTGTCCGGGTTCGACTCCCCATACATCACGCCCACACCAGTTTCATTGGATACCGTCTGTACTGCATAAATATTGATCCTGTCGGAATACTCTTTATAAGGGGACCACTTTAGCAGCCCCTGTGCTTTTGCCGTTGCATCCTTCAAAAATTGTTCCTGTTGTTCCCGGGTATAGCCCTCACCCATGATAACAATCACGAAATTTTCCTTATCATCACCTGTCTTGTGAATGGCATAAACGGAAGCTGCCGTTGTCTGGTCTGCCGCTGTCTGGTCTGCCATCACAGGATATGGAAACACCAGGGAAAGCAATAATATCAGGCTAAGTACGATTGCCCCAAACCGTTTTCCATCCTTCTTTTTTACATTCGTCATATCATCCTCCGTACTTTACATTACCAGAAATACTGGTGCTTTCCCTCTTCTTCCCACAGACAAACTCCCGGGAAACCATCTGCCGTAAGGCTTCTTAAAGCACGATTACCGCAGCATCAAACCCCTCTACATTTCCATCAAAGGTGTTTTCGGTAAGCAGATTGTACTTCTGCGTGTACTCATTAAATTTTTTTGCACTGCTGCTGCAGTTAAAAATCATGGCAATGGTCTCCTCGCCATTTTTTCTGATCAGGACAATTGTCCCTTCCTCATCTTCTGTGACGCTCCCAGCCAGTTCGCCTTCTACAATGCATGCATGGCTTTTCCGGACCTGAATCAGCCGCTTGTACCATTCATACATCTCTTTGTCCTGGTATTCTTCATCCCAGTACATACCCCGTCTGCAGTCCGGATCGTTTGCTCCCGGCATCGCATACTCATCTCCATAATAAATCATAGGCATTCCTGGCAATAACAACTGAAAAGCGGCTGCCAGATGCTGCTTTTTCTTATTGTCGTTACACAGATGTAAAAATCTTGCGGTATCATGGCTGTCGATCAGATTCCACATAAGGGGATAGCAGTTTTTGTGTAAGCGTCCCTTCAAATATCCAAGATTTTGTACGAACTGGCTGACCGTAATCTTTTCGTCTGCAAGCAGATCGATCAGGTTCAGGTAAAATGGATAATTCATGACTGTATCCCATTCATCCCCCTCAAGGAAATCTCCTGCATAATGCCAGATTTCCCCAATGATCAGCATATCTTTCTTCACAGCCTTTACTGCCTTTCTGAAATTCTTCCAGAAGAAATGGCTGATTTCGTCTCCTACATCCAGTCTCCATCCGTCAATATCGCATTCCTTAATCCAGTAGCATGCAACATCCGTAATGTATTTTTCAACTTCAGGATTTTTCAGGTTTAACTTTGGCATTCCGCCATAATAACCAAAACATTTGAAGTTTGGGATCTCTCCCCATTCGCTTTTAAGTGGGAATCCATCAATAAAATACCAGTCCCGGTATTTGGATTTTTCACCATTTTCCAGGATATCCGCAAACGCAAAAAATTCTCTTCCCGTATGATTGTATACCGCATCCAGGACTACCTTCATACCACGCTCATGCGCTTTTTGTACCAGCTCTTTGAGATCCTCTGTTGTTCCAAAGGACGGGTCTATCTGGTAGTAATCCGTGGTATCATACTTATGGCACGAATTTGATTGAAAGATAGGTGTCATATACAGCACATCGATTCCCAGATTCTGAATATCATCCATATGTTCGATGATTCCCCTGAGATTTCCATGCAGGTCATCCATAGGCGTAATCGGTGCTTTATACCACAGTTCTTTGTCTACCGGCTCCGTAGCTGCAAAACGGGATGGGAAAATCTGATACACGACCTTGTTTGCTGCCCACTCCGGCACCTCAAACATCTCTTCCTCCCGGAGGTTCTGCGGACAGTCAAACATTCTGTCCCTGTTTGTAATGCATTCCTTATCAAACTCATAATTTCCATAATATACCTTTTCTCCCTGCGTGTCCGTAAATTCGAAAAAGTAACGCAGACAGATCAAATGCATATTTATCTGTGCTTCATAATAATCATGAAACTGTGAGACAGCAACCTTCTTCATCGGAACTGTCTTTCTGGTATCCTTACGCTCCATAGGTATATACTTGTCCTCATAGTGAAGGATTACCTCTTTCATATCATCCTTTTTTACCTGCACGCGTATCACAAATAAATCCTTATCAACTGCATAGCTAAACCTTTTATCCATATCATGAAAAATTGCTGAATATTCCATAAAATTTCCCCTTTACACTTGTTGTTTTCCTGTATTTTAACTTACTTTTTTCAACAATTCTAGCACTATATCCACGATATTTTTAACTTTTTCTACTTTTATGCTTTTTTGCGATGATATTACTATTCATATAATTTAAAATGTGCGTTATCAGTTTAAAACCAATAACGCACATTTCCTCATTGCATCCTTTTCCCGCATTTATATATGTCACAAGTCAAATTATAGTTCCTACCTGCGACAACTTTATATGTAAATTCAACATCAATAATTTTTTGCACCGTTTTTAATTTTTATTTTCTGCAACTTTAAATTTCCGGATCATTTCACGCAGATTTTCTGCTTCACTGCTCATCTCCTGACCGGCTGCTGCACATTCTTCAGATGTTGCCGAATTCGTCTGTACGACATCATTGATCTGTTCAATTCCATCATTAATCTGTTGGATTTCTGTTGTCTGTGTCTCTAACGTTTCTGCAATATTTGTGACTTCTTTTGTAATGATCTGGGAATTCTCAGCGACCTCCTGCAATTGTGATGCCGTCTGCCCTGCAATCACCATACCTTTTTCCACGGCTTTCACAGAGGTTTCAATCAATGTTGCGGATTCCTTTGCTGCCTGGGCACTCTGGTCTGCCAGCACATTGACCTGATTCGCTACCACTGCAAATCCCTTTCCTGCCTCCCCTGCTCTTGCAGCCTCAATGGAAGCATTCAATGCAAGCAGATTCGTCTGGGACGCAATTTCATTGATTGTTGCAATGATCTTGTCAATCTCTTTTGATGCCCCGTTGATCTCATTCATGGAATCAACCATATCCCTCATTTTACCATTGCTTTCCAGAATGGCATTTCCAAGTTCGTCTACTCTTCCACTGATTTCTTTTGCGGATTGTGAATTTTTTCCTACCTGTTCAGAAACACCTGCGACTGTTGCGGTCAGTTCTTCTACAACTGCTGCCTGATTTGTTGCTCCATCCGCAAGCTCATTGGAACTTGATGCTACCTGATCTGCGGCACCCGAAACTTCATCTGAAACATGTTGGATTCCCTTTATTGTCTCTGCCATGCTTTCTTCAAACAACATAAAGGAGTTTAGAATTCCAACGAAATCCCCTTTCCACTCTACTTCCGGCTGCACATCAAAATTTCCTTCTGCAAACATCTTCATTGAACGTCCAATATCATCTACATAGCTTCCCAGAATGCGGATGGATTTGCGCATATTGTGTGCCAGTATTCCAATCTCATCATCTGAATGGTAGTCCAGCGTGCTGTGCAGGTTTCCATCTGTTAATTCCTGTGCAACGGCTTCCACTTCACGTAATGGTACTAAAATTGACTCAAGTACTTTTTTGCCTGTTTTTATTGCCAGTTTCCATGCCAAAACCAGACAAATAATAATACACACAATTCCTGCCACTGCAGAAATAACCGTAATTCTGACTGCCTGGCTGCTTACCTCATCGGTCATTTCATCTAATCTTGTTGCAATTTTTACGGCTTTATTTAATGCCGGGGTACAATCATTCAGAATTGAATCAACTGCCTTATCCTTGTCACCGCTTTTGATTTCTTTCATGATGGAATAACCAATGTTTCCCCAGTCTGTAAGGGCAGATGCGTATTCTTCACAATCCGCATCCGGAACAACTCCGGAGTTCTTTAAATTTTTCAGTTGGGTATTAACTTCTGCAAGCAGTCTTTCTACCGTCTGCTCATAACCGTCATAAGAGGATGCATCATTTTCTAGTGCCATTTCCCTGATATTTCTCGCTGCTGCGTTAACATTTATCCTGCAGGTTTTCACCGCCCGGTCTGCAACAGTAACATTTTGTACATAATGCATCGTATTGGCAAATAGCATACCTATAACCACAATAGAAAACAGACCTGAGACTAACATCATAATAATGACTTTTCTGTAGCCATAGTTTATCCTTTCCTTCAGATGCAAATTTTCCAAGTTCTTTTTCATCATATTTTTCTTTGTCGGCATAGTTTGCTATTTCCTTTCTCTTTTGTTCGATTCTGATATATCAAATTTTTTTCTCAAAGTCAATAAATTTCGGGAACAATTTTATTATTCTATTTTTCACATAAAATGTTGTACCCCCCCCCCGAAAAATACAGCACTTGTACCAATTTTTTCTACAGTTACCTCTCCGATCGAACGTGATGTAATCTGGAA
>PPYE01187020.1_pt1 | contig 15374 bp, 6 predicted proteins | sample 1559881 | NCBI WGS metagenome assembly PPYE01 (sample SAMN08240022, study PRJNA423297) | Human gut metagenome, whole genome shotgun sequencing project. | reverse complement strand
ATTACCATAACCATCTGTTCCCACAAATGGATTCACATAATCAATCAGTTTCTCGGTTTGAGCCATGCCCGGCAAAATATTCACCAGGCACAGCCATACTAAAAACAATCCTCTTTTACCCATTACACTCACCATATTTACATTATTATGCTTGTATATCACCTACCGCAACTTGATATTCATGCCACAGTTCATCAATATTATATTCGTCTCCTAAAACATGCTTGATAGCTCCATCAAACGACCAAGGGATAACCTCCAATGTACTCCGGTTAAACTTACGCAGGAATTCAGGATCTTTGTTGTCACGTAACCACACGAAGAAATAACCCGCCGTACGGTATCCGTCCATATAATTTCCACCTTTCGGACGGGCATTCGGTCCGTCAAATCCTCCATTGGCAACCCGCACAGCATCTGCCATTCCCTCGATAAATGCCCAGAACACACGATTGGTTCCATAAGAACCGATTCCTTGCGGTTCCAGCTGATAAGCATGTGTCAGTTCATGCAACAATACCCCGCGCGTTTCGAAAAACAACTTTGCCGTATCATTCGCTGCAAAAGATTTTTCAATATGACGTGTACTGTAGAAAATCGTCACATCACCATTGCCACCGCCTTTAGCAGAAATACCGTTGATATCTTCCAAAGTATAATGTATCTTGTGCACTGCGGGAATACTATCTTCCGGAGAATTGTAAAGAGTAGCTAATACAGTACGTGCCTGTTCCTTGATGTACGATTCAGCATCGGGAATGATCCGGTGGTAAATGTCCGATCCCAGCGTTTCCGGTGCTTTATCCTCAAACAATACAGCACCTGTATTGTACTCTTTCCATACATCAGAACTATCCTTCACCTGTTTTTGCACACTTGCAGCACAAGCCCCCATACCTACCAGCAGGCAGGCTGCATAGATTAAATGTATCTTTTTCATACTCCTTTATTGATTATTCGTTGATTCCGTTAGTTAATGAATAAGGTTTATCCTCCGGTGATAATCCGCGACGTTTGTTAGGTGACGCCCCCATCTTGAATTCAAGCACGCCTCCTTTCAAAATGTCTTCATGTGTAATGTACATCTTGTCGTATACCTTACCGTTCAATTTCAGCGACTGCACGTAACGTTTCTTATCGCTGACACCCGGCGCTTTGATCTCCAATGTCTTTCCATTAGGAAGCGTCATCTTCAGATAAGGTAGGTAGGGCGCTCCCAATACATACTGGTCTGTACCAGGACAAACCGGATAGAAACCCATCACGGAGAAAAGGTACCATGCTGACATCTGTCCGCAATCATCATTTCCACCCAATCCGTTAATATCATTCTTATACATCTTATTCAGAATCTCACGCAGCCAGTACTGTGATTTCCACGGCTGGGAAGTCCACGCATATAGATAAGGAACATGGTGGCTCGGTTCATTACCATGCACATATCCGCCGACCAAACATTCTTCCGTAATATCCTCATTATGCTCATAGTACTTCTCCGGCAGATGCATGGAGAACAGTTCATCCAGTTTCTGCACGAACGTCCCTTCTCCTCCCATCAAGTCGATCATGCCAAATACATCGTGTGGCACATGAAAAGAGAAATTCCATGAATTGCCTTCGATAAAACCTTCACCATAGGTTTGCAATACATCAAACTCTTTCTTGAAAGAACCGTCACTATAACGGGGACGTGCAAAACCAATACTTGTATCATAGATAGTACGATAATTGAGGGCACGCTTTCGGTAAGTCTCCGCTATTTCCTTGTTACCTGCCTTCAAAGCTGTCTGATAGATAGTCCAATCGTCGTATGCATACTCCAAAGTAGAAGAGGCTGCTGTACCACTTTTGTCAAGCGGAATATATCCCAGCTTCATATAATCAGCTATACCTTCATAATACGGAACGGTGGATGTACTGACCATTGCCGCCAATGCCTCATCCACATTCGAAAAGACGCCTTTGGTTATTGCATCCGCCAGTACAGACACAGCATGATAACCGCTCATACACCAGTTTTCATTTCCCATCAGACTCCATATCGGCAACATTCCGTGCACGCTTTGTTGCTCATGTTTAATCATGGATTCCACCATATCCGCATTGCGTCCCGGTTTCACCAGATTCAGGAAAGGATGTTCCGCACGATAGGTATCCCAAAGGGAAAATATAGTATAGTTGGTGAATCCTTCCGCCCGGTGTATGTTATGATCCAGCCCACGATAGGAACCGTCTACATCCATATACACAGACGGATTAATCATGGTGTGGTAAAGAGAAGTATAGAACATTGCTTTCTGATCGGGCGTACCTTCGATCTCGAAATGCTCCAGTTCACTATTCCAATCTGTACGAGCAGCCTCCGCCAACTGTTCGAAACTCTTTCCGGAAGCCTCGGCATGCAGATTCTTAATGGCCCCTTCCGTACTGACTGCCGACAATGCCACTTTTACAACCAGTTCCGAATTGTTAGCGGTATCGAAGTTAAAGTAAGCCACGATTTTTCGACCTGTGATTTCGGGGAAGTTCTTTTCCAACTTAAAACGACGCCAAAAGCCATTGTACAATACTTTTTCCTTATCCTTATATCCGTAGTCTTTAATCGGCTGTGACAAAGAGATAGCAAAATAGGTATAATTCGTACGCGCCCATCCATTGGTGATACGATATCCGGTCAACAGAGTATCGTTTTCGACTCTCAAATTGGCCCATAGAACTTTGCCGTCATAATTATAAATACCATGCACCAGATCCAAAATCAAATGACCATCTTTTCCTTTCGGGAAGGTATATTTATGTATACCCGTCCGTTGTGTTGCTGTCAGTTGGGCCTTAATGCCATAATCGTCCAGTATCACTTCATAATATCCGGGAACAGCTTTTTCTGTAGCATGGTCAAAACGTGAACGGTATCCCTCTTCCGGATAATCCGCCCGACCGGGATTTAACTTCACATCGCCAACAGCAGGCATCAACAAGATGTCTCCCAAGTCAGAATGTCCCGTACCACTAAGATGAGTGTGACTGAAGCCAACAATGGTCTTGTCCCTATATTGGTAACCAGCACAATACTCGTAGGCATTTTTCTGATAAGCTCCATTTATATTATGCGGAATTGTGTCTGTGTCCGGACTCAACTGTACCCATCCGAAAGGAGTGCAAGCACCGGGAAAAGTGTGCCCCATCCCATTGGTCCCGATAATCGGATTCACATAGTCTACCGGCTGTTGAGCTATGGCGGACAAAGTTACTGCCGCCATAGTCATCATCAATACTTTCTTTCTCAAATTATTCATATCAGCTTACTTTGCGTCACGAGAGAATGAATACGGGAAGTCTGATTCGTTGATACCTCTTCCCTTATTCGGTTTGTTATCCATATCAAACACCAGACGACCGCCTTTCAACAGATCGAAATGGTTCAGATAATTCTTTGTATAATTCTTGCCATTATAATTCAATGAACGAATATAACGATTATCATCGTTATTCTTCGGGGCGGAGATTTCCAATTTCTTGCCGTTCTCCAGTGTAATCGTTGCTTTCTTAAAGTAAGGAGCTCCCATCACATATTCATTGCTGCCCGGACATACCGGATAAAATCCCAATGCAGTAAATACATACCAAGCCGAAGTCTGACCGTTATCTTCATCTCCACAATAACCGTCCGGAGTAGGAAGATAGAGGCGGTTCATCGTCTCACGCAACCAATATTGGGCTTTCCACGGTTCGCCGGCATAGTTATACAAGTAGATCATGTGCTGGATAGGTTGGTTGCCATGTGCATAGTTACCCATGTTAGCAATTTCCATTTCACGAATCTCGTGAATCACTCCTCCATAATAGCTATCATCAAATACAGGAGGAAGATTGAATACAGAATCAAGCATACTGACAAACATCTTCTTGCCGCCCATCAGGTCAACCAGTCCTTGTACATCGTGGAATACCGACCATGTATAATGCCAACTATTTCCTTCCGTAAAGGCATCTCCCCATTTAAAAGGATTGAAAGGAGTCTGGAAAGTTCCGTCGGAATTCTTTCCCCGCATCAACTTAGTTTCCGGATCGAACAGATTACGGTAGTTCTGACTCCTTTTCTTATAAACATCCAGTTCTTCTGCCGGACGGCCTAATTTTTCACCCATACGGTAAATGCACCAGTCATCGTATGCATATTCCAATGTGCGTGCCGCATTCTCATTAATTTTCACATCGTATGGCACATAGCCCAGTTTGTTATAATATTCATATCCACGGCGTCCGGTAGTAGAAACTTTCGGATGTACGCTATTGGCCCCTTTCAGTAGGCCTTCGTACATTTTTTCTGCATCCGCTTTGGTTACATTCTTCATGAAGGCATCCGCCACTACAGAAGCTGAATTGTTCCCAACCATACAACCACGATGGCCCGGGCTTGCCCATTCAGGAAAGAATCCACTTTCAAGATAGGTATTCAACAGGCCTTCCTGCATCTTCTCACCCATTGAAGGATATATCAAATTAACAAATGGAAACAAGCAACGGAAAGTATCCCAGAATCCAGTGTCGGTAAACATATATCCCGGACGGATTTCACCATTATAGGGGCTGTAATGCACAGTTTCTCCCTTACCGTTTACTTCGTAAAACATACGGGGAAACAACACCGAACGATACAAACAAGAGTAGAACGTACGCATACGGTTCTCATCGCTGTCTTCAACCTTGATACGCCCCAAGACATTGTTCCATGCCTTACGACCGGCCTCTTTTGTCTGTTCAAAGGTCTTATTACCAATTTCTTTCAAGTTCAGTTCAGCCTGTTCAGGACTGATGAATGAGGATGCCACCTTTGCATGTACCAGTTCTCCTTTCTTCGTTGAAAATCCGATAGCAGCACCCACGTGATTGGATTGTAGTTCGAGATGTGTTTCAACCAAATGATAGTCTGCCCATACTTTATTGAAAGTAAAAGGCTTGTCGAACTCTATCACAAAGTAATTTTTAAAGTTTTGAGGAACACCGCCACTATTGCGTGTCGTATAACCAACTATTTTATTTTCTTCGGGAATCACCTTCACATACGAACCGCGGTCGAAAGCATCTACCACCACATAGGCATCGGAGGTTTCAGGGAAAGTGAAACGGAAATATGCGCAACGTTCTGTCGGAGCTATTTCAGTTGTCATGTCATACTCTGACAAATAAACACTGTAATAATAAGGAGTGGCTTTCTCTGCCTTATGAGAGAACCAGGAAGCACGACTGTCCTGATCGATCTTCAACTGTTTAGTCATCGGCATGATTGAGAACTGACCGTAGTCATTGATCCACGGACTGGGCTGATGCGTTTGCTTGAAACCTCTGATTTTGTCGGATGCATAAGTGTAAGCCCAACCGTCACCCATCTTTCCGGTTTGTGGCATCCAGAAGTTCATTCCCCAAGGCAACGCAATGGCGGGATATGTATTTCCATTGGATAGTGATATTTTCGAATCAGTCCCCATTAAAGGATTCACATAGTCTACCGGTTGCTTTTGTGCAAAGGTAGAGGAAACTCCCAATAGCAGGGCTATTGCGAAAGATAGTAGTTTCTTTTTGTTCATGGTCTACGAATTAAACTATTAATACTAGATTATCAAGTCTTTTTTATTTATGTTACAAATTAAAGCATCTTTCAGCAATTATCAGTCCTCTGATACGCCAAAATAAGAAAAAATAGCAGTATAGTCAACCAAAGGAAACGAGTGTCAACGAGAGTACAAGTTAAATAACTGAGAATCAAAATATAATATTTATGTGTATACAATGAGAGTACAACCGAAAGACTAACCGTTTAAGCAATAGAGAGAGGATAATTAGCCTTTACCCTCTCTCCAATTCTATCAGAAACAAATATTTATTATTACCTAATTAATTCCATCCCGGGTTCTGATGTCCTTCCAACGCAGGATTAGCCTGAATTTCATCTAACGGGATAGGCCATAACAAAGCATATTCAGGAATGGCGCCGGCTCTTATGCTTCCATCGGGCTTGTTTTGGATTTGAGCCGATGCAAGAGCAGTCCATTTCAATTTTCCTGATTCGGTAGATGCTTCCGGATACAAACGAGTACGACGAATGTCATCCCAAATCTTAAATTCCAACGGTAACTCATGCAAACGTTCAGTCAAAATCGATTGTATTAAATCGTTTCCTGTAGCCGTCTCATCTGCCAATCCAGCACGTTTACGCACTTGATTGAGATAATATTTAGCTCCACCGACAGCATTATCTTCATGATTTGTACGTGCCAGACCTTCGGCCGCAATCAGCAAGACTTCCGCAAAACGGAATACCGGCATATTATAATCACCGTCGTGACCGCTAATCAAAGCATTTTCATCAAACCATGCCCAGTTGCCTGCATTATTCAAAGTATGAGTATTTCCTTCAGCATCGGTATATTGCTTAAAGAAGAACTGTTTCTCATGTCCTCGAATATCATTAGAGGCATAGCTGTTAAGCAACATATCACAGGGAAGGTATGCATTATACAGCACGTCTCCTCCCGGATGGAACACTCCCCACTGAAAAGCATCTGTCCCGATAGAACGACAAGCATAAGAGTTACCTACACTATAATCACTATAATTGTATTCTTTAGCATAAATGATTTCAGCTGATTCTTTCGTTGTCTTAATCACATTATACGCAGAGTTCAAATCATCAGTCGTTCCATTCGGATGAATAAGTCCGTGAGGACTATCATTAATCACTTTCAATGCCATCTGTGCAGCTTTTCCATAATAGTCTGCCCCCCCGTTTAACGGTGCACCAGCCCATTGTAGATAAACTTGTGCCAGCAAAGTCTGCGCCATTGCTCTGGTAACATAACAGCCATTTTCATAGAACGTTTTATTCGGCAATGCATCCCCGTTGACAATATCCAGCAAGTCGGCTTCAATTTTCTTATAAACCTCTTCAGCAGAAAGACGTTCTTTGTACATACCTTCTGTAGATGTGTAAGGTTCTGAAATATAAGGAACACCACCAAATTCTTTGACCAGCCAAAAATACCCGTATGCACGGAAGAATTTACCTTGAGCCACATAATTATTAATAGTAGCTTCATCCAGCACCCCGGTCATTGTCGGAATATTGGCTATAACAAAGTTAGCACGTGAAATACCTTTATAAAACTCATGCCAGTATTTCATTGCAATATCATCAAAAGACTCAATATTGAAGTTACACCCTTCGGATGCCGTAGTAAATGTTCTATCCTTACGCTTATCAACGTACAATCCGGACACAATACCACCCCACATTGTCGCTTTAGGAGTCCAGCCACCGCCTACATCAGTGTTATGTAAATAAGGTACACCACCGAAATACAATGCGTTCACACCCGACTCCGCATCAGCTTTCGTCTTCCAGAATTGGTCAGATGACTTCATATCCAATGGTTCTTCTTTCAGGAAATCGTCGCATGAATTCAACAACACAGAAAGTGAACACATACAAAATGCAGATATATATACTTTTAATAGTTTCATAATTCTTATAGTTTTTATAACGGTGAATTAAAATGCTACATTAAGACCGAACGTAAACGTTCTCGGACGCGGATAGGTGAAGAATTGGCGGTTAGCCCCCCATTTGTTGTCACCTAAACGAGATGAGTTATCCGGATCGTATCCGTTATAGTCCTTAGAAGTAATCAGGAACGCGTTATTCACATTCGCATACAAACGCAATGAAGACAGACCGATCTTCTTAATCAATGTTGGATTGAAGGTATATCCGAGCTGAATCATGTTACAACGCAAATAAGAACCATTGCAAACCCAGTCATCATCTGCCTGGTTATTAGCTCCCTGACCAAAGTTATTCAGACGAATTGCCTGTTCTTTACCCGACGGATTGAGAGTTGGATGCCATGCTTCCTTATAAAGACGGTCTATACCGTTAGTTAGGAAACGGGCTACAGTAGAGTGATAATATTCTTGCATCACGTCTACCCCCCATGTAAACTGAAAGTCTAAAGTCAAATCAAATCCTTTATAATTGAAGGTATTGATAAATGAGCCCATCCAGTCAGGTAATCCGTTACCGATAATTTCGCGTTTCTTATAAGTTACCTTTTCACCGATAGTGGAAGGTATGTTCATTGTCTCCGGATCCCAGTTAGACGGAATACCATCGTAAATACCGGCACGCTTATAACCATAGAAAGAAGAAAGCTCTTCACCTTCACGGATCAACATATCGTAACCCACAAAACCATCGGTTGTAATCTGACGCTTACCGGTGACAGGATCAACAGATGCACTTTCATCCAGTTTCTCTACACGATTTTTGTTGAAACCTAAATTAAGAGTGGAAGTCCATTGGAAATCATGTGTCTGAATAGGATATGCTGTAACCAGAATATCTAAACCACGATTGGAAACGGCTCCAATATTATCCATAATGGAAGAGTAACCTGTTGATTCAGGAACCGGACGGTCGAGCAACAAATCCGAAGTATACTTATAATAATAGGAAATATCGAAATTCAGTCTGTTATTGAATAAACCCAACTCGAATCCTAAGTCCCACTGTCCTGTCTTTTCCCATTTCAGGTCCGGATTAGGCATATTGTCCAGATAAGACACTACGTGCAGAGCATCACCAATGATCGTATTCGACTGGCTCACCGTAGCCAATGATTTATATGTACCAATTTCCGAATTACCTGTCAGACCGTAAGAAGTATGTAATTTCAGCTTGCTGATCAATGAGTTATCTTTCAAAAAGTCTTCATTAGAAATCATCCAACCCAAGCCGACTGACGGGAAAAATGCATATTTATTGTTCTGTCCGAATTTGGAAGAGCCATCATAACGACCGGTTACGGTAGCCATATACTTGTTGTCATAAGAATATGCCAGACGCAAGAAATAAGAGTTCATCGCCCACTTGTCGTAATCATTGCCTACAGAAGGACGGTTCGTTCCGGAACCTAAATTATAATATCCGTAGAAGTCATCAATATACTTACTGTCGGAAGCTTCGAATTTGGTATAATTATACTCTTGCCAAGACATACCCGCCATTGCATTAATGTGATGTTTGTTTATATCTTTCACATAAGTCAAATAGGTTTCTTCCTGCCAATACAAAGAGTTGGAGTTATTTGCAGAAGCTGCTCCCTCGGAACTTTGATTAATCATCGGACGCGGAGTGAACGGCGTATAGTTAGCATCACGATTATTGTGGTAGTCGATACCGAACTGGGTCTTCAAATCCAATCCTTTCATGAGATGGAAAGTCAAAGCAGCATTACCAAAAATCTGCGTACGATATTGCATAGCCTGCATCCGTTCGAGCAACTCAACGGGATTACCTACACCTTCCGGGCTGAATCCTTGTTTTCCGCTATTAGGATCAGTCTGATTATTGAGAATAGAGCTTGTATTAATAATGTTCGTCTGCGTATATTCACCATCCAGCTTAACCGGTAAGAAAGGCAACTGTTCGATCATCGTACGCAATGCGCCTTGTCCGTAAGGGTTATCAGAAGTTCTATTACCCCAAGTATGATTTACTAATAAATTAACGGAAGTAGACAGCCAATCAGTCGGTTTGTCATCATACGCCAATTTTGCATTGATACGTTTGAAGTAAGAATTCAACAAAATACCCTGTTGATCGGTATAATTGATGAATGCTCCGATAGAAGATCCTTCTCCTGTACGTTGGATACTGATCTGATGGTTATGAGAGATGGCAGTGCGGGATGCTTCATCCTGCCAGTTGGTATTATATTTCGGAGAACCGTCTGCATTGAACAAACGTTCGTCTGTGAATATCTGTGACAGATCAGTTGTGAAGTTCTTGCCTTGAAATTCGTTGGCATTTTCCAATCCCTGCTTGAAGGTAGACATCCATTCGTTAGCATCCATTACATCTATTTTTCTAGCCATCTTACCGATAGACAATGAACCATCATAGGAAACATGGACTCCTTTTCCTGCATTACCGCGCTTGGTAGTCACCATGATAACACCATTCGCACCACGGGCACCATAGATGGCAGCAGAGGAAGCATCTTTCAATACTTCGATAGATTCGATATCATTCGGATTAAGCAATTCGAAGTTTGACATCACCACTCCATCTACTACGTACAGCGGTGATGCCGACGCGTTGATAGTAGAAATACCACGAATGATGACACGTGATTCTCCACCCGGCTGACCGGTATTAGAGAAGATATTCACACCGGCCACTTTACCCTTCAATCCGTCAAGCGCATTGAATGATTGTGCTTTCAGCATGTCTTTACCTTTGGCTGTGGAAATGGAACCCGTCAAGTCTGATTTGCGCATGGTACCATAACCTACAACGACTACTTCGTCCAGTGCTTTCGTATCCGATTGCAGAACTACGTTCAGAACATTACTCTTTAATTCCGAGACTTTAAATTCTTGTGTGATATAACCAATATACGAAAACACCAAGGTGGCATTGGAAAGAACAGAGAGAGTGTATTTACCGTTAATGTCAGTGATTGTTCCTGTACTACCGTTTTTAACTTTCACCGTACCACTGATAACCGCCTCTCCCTGATCATCGGTTACCGTACCGGAGATTGATTTTACAGATTGAGCATTCATGCCCAAACTCAACATCATACCTATTACAAATAAGGTAAGATACTTTAGTTTTTCATTCATAATTCCTTTAAATTTGATTAGTAATAAGGTTAATTCCCTTTAAAAAGATTGTTGCAAATAAAGGCTATTCGAATAAAAGTCCAATGCTCTACCTTGCCAAAAAAACGGCAAAATAAAGACACATATCTAAAGCACAGAATGGTAAATTAGAGCACAGATTAACACACTAATAATCAATACAATAAAATCGACAAAAGGAATTTAGAGCACAAGGTTGTGACAAACAAATAAATAATAATGTTTCCCAACTAATCACCTATACGAAAGAATTTAACCTGACAATCAGCATACCTTTCGCTGTTCCCGATAATCTTTCGGTGTCATCCCGAACCGACGGGTAAACTCTTTATAAAAATAAGACCGGCTGGAAATACCGACCTCCATAATAACATCTTGAATAGAAAGTTCTTCATCAAGTAACAGGCGGGCTGCCTTTTCCATACGGTAACTCTTTATTAAATCACCGGGAGCAGTATTGGAAATTTCCTTGAATTTACGATAGAACTGACGGGAACTCATTGCCATACGATCAGCGATCAACGTTGAGCCCAGTTCTTCCTTGTCCAGGTTTTCTTCAATCACCTTTAACAATTTACGAATAAAATCAGCTTGTTCGGTAGTTGTACAGACAATCTGTCCCGCCAAATCTCCCAGTTCCTCCATATATATCTGCTTCGCTTCCCGCTTTCCATAAATAGCATTATGGACAACTTCCCGCAAGAATAATATATCATAAGGAAGTACAATATAAGAATCAGACCACAAGATCAGTTCCCGCTGAATGGCCGAACCAACTTTCCAGGTTAACAATGGAATAAAAGCTGTCTTTGAAAGCAGAGTACGATTCCGGCTAACATACTCCATAAAAGTACTTTCAGCATTGGCATACATTGTCATATCCACTAATAATAGAGCCGGAGCCGACCGACGAATTTCGTCAAAAGCAAGCTGCACACTCTTTACTTGATGAACCACGTATTCATCAGCCAGGAAATTACTAATCAACCAAGTCATTTCATCTCTGTCTTCCAACAAAAGCACAGTTTTTTTCCCTTGTTCACCTGCTACTGTCAAGACCGCCGGTTCAAAGATAATCGTCAACCGACTACCACTCTCATCATCATCATAACGAAGAACGGCATGAATACGTTCCAAAGCTGACCGTACAAAACCTAAAAGTAAATGCACAACAAACACATGATCGGAATCTTTCTCCGTCACTGAAGAAGCTTTATCTGAAAGATATTCATACAACGCTTTCGCAGTAGCATCTTTAGAAGAAAAATGTAGCTGCATCTTACCATCCTGTTCTGACATTTCTACTATTACGCCATGAGTACCCTTCATTTCAGTAATCCGGAGATAGCAGCAATAAAGAATACTGTATAACGCATTCTTGTAAACTGGAAATGTTAAGTGTTCCGGAATCATTGACGATATAGAAGAATGATCAATCCCTTGTTCTTCCAACGTACGCAACACCTCTTGAGAAACTCCCTGTATACTCATACGCGCAGAAACAATAAACCGATCCGGAAAGAATTGTTTAAGTTCTTCCAAAAACAGAGCGTCAGGATTAAGAAGTGCGCTCATCACAGTTTCGCGTATCAGTGACACTTTCTCAAGACATTGCTCATAAGAAAGATTCTCTGCACGCAATTGGTCACAATAATTATAAATAAGAGTAAAATCTTCAAGCATCCTACGGTTTGTATATACAGTCTCGGATTTCCGGCAACTTTCTGTCCCCATCAGTGTTTTCATCATCCGTTCCTGAAGGTAGTTTTTACGTAGCAAATATATCACGTACCCTAACAACAACAAAAAAATGATCAAATAAACAAAATAAGCCGCCACCGATCGATACCAGGGAGAAAGGATATATACCGGAATAGAAAAATGCCGATATTCTGTATCAAATACATCCCTCTTATAGCGTACCTTAAAGATATAATCACCTGCCGGCACTCCTGTATATGAGGCTTCATTAATACTACTAAAAGAGGTCCAATCCTTATCATATCCTTCCAACTGGTAAGAATATTCTATATCTTCTCCTGATAAAAAATCCGGAACAACAAAAGAAAGTGCAAATGAAACCTCCGTCCCCTTCAACTGTAATGCCTTACCATCGTCTGTATAGTAATCTCCATCCCCCTGAACCACTTGCGTATGTCCAACAGTCAACTTACGTAACAAAATATCCGGATAAAATTCCGGAGCAGCCTGCACCTCTTTATCCAAATAAAGCAACCCGTCAATCCCACCGAAAAAAAGCTCCTGTGTATATGGACACATGTAATAAGCATCATCACTAAACTCACCGATTTGAACACCTGCACTGTAAAAGTAGGCATGTGATGAGCCATTTATCGGATTATATTTAATCAGCCCCCGATTCGTACCAAGCCATAAGAGTCCGTTCTCATCTTCAAGTACACCATGAATCATATCATTGAGCAAACCTTGCTCCCGTCCGATATAGGTAGCTTTCATCTGTTTGCCATTAGAATTCAAACATACCAATCCTGATGTTGTCCCTACATATAACAACCCTTCTTTGGTCCGATACAGGCTGAGCACATCGTCTACCGACTTATGAAGCATTTCTTTCAAAGAAATCACTTTATATTCTTCAGTCCGCTTATCAAACCGTACGAGTCCTTTCTCCCGACTGCCAAGCCACAAAATAGAATCCCCTTCGGGCAACATTGGATAGAACATCGTAATTTCTCGCTGACCGTGAAAAAAATGATAACTTTTCTGCGACTTGAAACGAATGGTACCTGCCTGCTTCTCAAGTATTAATTTATGAAAACCGGAACCGGCTGTCACCACATAAAGTACACTATCATTTTCCTCATAAATGCCATGTATCTCGGTGGGTTGTGCCGGCAGATTCTCCACAGAATGCAAAGCTTTGTCTTCAAAAGAATAGTAAAATAGTCCCGGATCTCCAGATCCTATCCAAAAGCCATCCATATAACGGCTTTGAACCAATTTATAAACAGGAAATTCTTTATTCCATCGTATATAAGACACAACATTTTGCTTTCCTTCAGGAGAGTAAACTGTAACGGCAGAAGCCTCCTCATTCTCACGATAATCCGGTATATGCAGCAGTCCATCACCTTTCGTCCCGAACCATAGTCCACCACTATCGTCTGTCATAACAGAACGTACCTGCCTGCTTAAGTTAGATGACAGTTGATTGAGCATCAAATTGGTGGCAATAGAATATTTCTTAGCATACATAATCGTTCCTTGTCCGTCCGAAGCAACCCATAAGACATTCTGATGAGGATCTCGATAAATACTATATATACGTACATTCCGGTCGACCACTTCTTCTTTATATTTTTGTGAAGTACGGAGACGGACTAACCCATTCGTTCGAAAACCAATAATAATATCTTCATAGAAAAGGGCTATTCCTGCAATAGTTCCATTCTTCTGCACTAATGAAGAAAGGTTACGAATATAAATTTTAGATTGTCGGGAAATATCATAAACATAAAGATCATGCTCACTATCGATAAAACAAAGAACGCCATTCTGATAAAAGACATCTTCAATAGGTTTCGCATGAAAATCAGTAGATGAAACAGTTGAATGAATTGATAATGTGTCACAATCAAAAGCATCCTGCGAAACCTGTAACAGCTCCCCTGTTTGTTGAGTGAAAATCCACAAAACACCATCATCCGTTACGAATGCCCGTTTATCCATATCTTCTACGGGTACTTTCAGATTCTTAATCTGTACAAATCGTTTATAAGATGTATTATAGTAGAAAATTCCACCATGACTCACCACCCATGTGTTTCCTTTAGAATTGGAATGTAGATAATAATCATCTGTAAAGTCATAATATCCGACAACTTGCCGCGAATCCTGTGAAAGACGATTGATACCCAAATGTGTAGAAATCCACAAACAATTATTATCTGCCTGCTGAATAGAATGGATTACATTATTACTCAAAGCTTTGGGGGCTGAAAAATCAGAACGAAAAACTTCCATGTTTCGGCCATCATAACAATTGACACCATCGTATGTACCAAACCACATCAACCCTGTATTGTCTTGAAAAAGACAAAGCACAGCACTATTGGATAATCCTTGCTGATAATCTACTTTCCGGAAGATATATGAATCTTTACCGCCATCTGCTTGACAGACCAATGAATAAATCAATAAAACAAAAGACAAAATCAAGCGTATTTTCATTGTGTTAATCATTAATATCATCTATTAAATATCAGGCAATCGCTTATATGTTCTGTTTCGTAGTGCGAAAGAAAATAGCCATTAATAATCGATGTCTTTAATTCTCTTTACACAAAGATACGTTTTTATACGGAAAATGCAACTCTATTTTATCAAGTACCTCTATTTTTCAGCAACTACTTCACTACTAATTCGCACAATCCAAGGATTCCGCCTCTTTCATTCTTGCCAATTCCCATCCGCGAAACAGCCAATCTTTGCCTCCGTCTCACCACCCCACACCGGAAAAAAATCCTGCCAATTAAAATTATCTGATACAAGAATCCATCGGCTGTTTGAACAACGAACACTGAACCATAATCTACTTTTGAAAAGAAATAAGTATCATTATCAGCTACGGCAGCCAACGATCCCATCATTATAAATAATGCAATCAGTTTTATTTTCATGTCGTACGT
>PPYE01759185.1_pt1 | contig 15380 bp, 10 predicted proteins | sample 1559881 | NCBI WGS metagenome assembly PPYE01 (sample SAMN08240022, study PRJNA423297) | Human gut metagenome, whole genome shotgun sequencing project. | reverse complement strand
CCTGTTACTACAACTGTCTTTCCTGTCAGAACAGATTCCACCGTTTCTGTCTCTTCCGCCTGCATATTCACTCCATACTCTTTCAAGCGGTCTAAAATTTCAATATTTTTTTCATCTGTAAAGAAATTCCGGATACAAAGCGCACTCACTTCTCCTATATCGTTGACCTCTGTGAGCTGCTCAACGGAAGCTTCCTTTAAATGATCCATATCTTTAAAATACTTCATGATCGCTTTTGCAGCTGCCTTTCCCACATTCGGAATCCCAAGTCCGGTGAGAAGCTTATAGGCATCATTCTCTTTTGATTTCTCGATTGCATCCAAAAGCTTATCCGTATTTTTTTCTTTTCCGATAATTCCCTGATCGATCAATTCATCGCGATGTGTCTTTAGTACAAAAACATCAGCGACATTATTAATATACCCTAAACGGACAAGTTCTTCAATATAAACTGTACCAAAACCTTTGATGTCCATTGCGTCACGCCCTACAAAGTTGATAATATGGCGTTCTAACTGTGCCGGACAGTTTGGTGATGTACACTTAATATCCGCAGTGTCTTTCTCCCTCTCTGTCTTTGCACCGCAAACAGGGCAGACATCCGGGATCACAAACCGTTTCCAGTCAGAAGGTCTTTTCTCTTTCTTCACTTCCTTGATCTTCGGAATGATCTCCCCCGACTTATAAACTACAATTGTATCTCCAATTCCGATATCCAGATCATCAATAAAATCCTGATTGTGCAAAGTTGCCCTCGAAACAGAAGTTCCGCAGAGGCGCACCGGCTCAAACACAGCTGTCGGTGTGATTCTTCCGGTTCTTCCTACCGAAAGTTCAATATTTAATAGTCTGGACTCTTTCTCCTCCGGTGGATATTTGTATGCGATTGCCCAGCGCGGTACTTTGGATGTTTCTCCCAACTGCTCACGGTCAGAAAAACGATTGATCTTCACCACAGCGCCGTCAATATCATATGCCAGATTTCCGCGGTTTTCACCAATTGCCGTGATCGCATCCCACACTTCCTCTGCGGTCTTGCAGACTTTGTAATCGTCTATGACATGGATCCCCTGCTTTTTCAAAAATTCATATCCTTCGGTATGAGTTGCAAACTCCATGCCACGCACCTGCTGGATATTGAAAATAAACATGGAAAGATCCCGCTCTTTCGTCACCTTGCTGTCTAACTGGCGGAGTGTTCCCGCTGCACAGTTTCTTGGATTGGCAAACACTTTTTTTCCAAGAAGCTCCTGTGTCTCATTTACCTTTTCAAATGCAGCGTTTTTCATGTATACTTCACCGCGGATCTCCAGATACTCCGGTTTGTCCTTTAACTTTTGTTTTACGTCTTTGATCACTTTCGCATTCGCGGTGACATCCTCACCGAAATTAATTCCATCCCCTCTGGTTTCCGCCAGTATTAATTCTCCGTTCTCATAACGCAGTGACATGGAAAGTCCGTCAATTTTATACTCCACAACAAATTCCGGATGATCTAACTGTTTCTGCATTTCCTCCACGAAGTTAAATACTTCCTCTTTGGAAAAAACATCCTGAAGGCTCAACATCGGAACATTGTGGCGCACAAGCACACCCGCTTCTCTTTTTGCTGTTCCACCAACACGCTGTGTCGGAGAATCTGGCGTGACAAGCTCCGGGTGCTCTTTTTCCAGACCCTTCAGCTCCTGCATCATCATGTCGTATTCATAATCTGAAATCTCAGGACTGTCCTGATTATAATAGCGGTCAATATGATATTCGAGTGTTTTCTTTTACTCGGCAATTCTCTCTTCTGCTGACATTTTTTTCATCCATTTCTACTTTTTTGATTTTTCTTTCATACGCTCACTTTTGGAATATTTCTTCGGGATGACCGTCTCATTGGAGGAATCTTTAATTAATGATAAAAGCTGTCTGTACTCCTCCGGTGTAACATCCCGGTATGTTCCAACCGGCAGGTCTCCAAGTTCAATATTCATGATTCTTGTACGAACAAGTTTCTCCACACGATAACCGAAATATTCACACATCCGTCTGATCTGGCGGTTTAGTCCCTGTGTCAAAATAATCTTAAACTGTTTCTTTCCAATCTGTTTTACATGACATTTTCTGGTCATTGTATTCAGTTCAGCAAGCGGCACTCCGTTTGCCAGACCATGGATAAAACTCTCGGTGACTGGTCTGTTGACTGTAACAATGTACTCTTTTTCATGCATATTCCCGGAGCGCATCATTTTATTGACAATATCACCGTTATTCGTCAGTAACAGCAGCCCTTCTGAATCTTTATCCAGACGTCCGACCGGATAGATGCGCTTCGGGTAATTAATATAATCGATCACATTGTTTTTTTCGCGCTTTTCTGCGGTACAGACAATGCCAACCGGTTTGTGGAACGCAATTAAGATCATTTCCTCTTCTTTTGAAACTTTCTTTCCCTGAAACAAAACCGTCTGTCCCGGCAGCACTCTTGCGCCTGTTTCCGCAACTTTTCCATCAATGGTAATATTTCCTAGTTCTACCTGACGGTCTGCCTCGCGTCTGGAACATACCCCTGCTTCGCTCAAAAATTTATTGATACGGATTCCGTTTTCTTCCATACTTTTCCTTTTCCTGTCATTATTCCATATGATTCTATTTTGTACAGCTTCAAATAACTACAAAAACGGAGACTTCAATTTGCTGGAAGCCTCCGTAGCATTCTGTTACTTTTTTATTTTAATAAATCGGTCTTGACATAACCTGTCTTATTCTTCCAGGTTACTTTTGTCCAGCCTTCTGCATAACTCATCACAACCGTTACCTTCTCTCCGGCATAGGCAACTCCGACTTTGTCTGCTGTCTCGCTCATGGAAGACCGGATGTTCGTTGTGTTGGAGAGCATGATCGTTGTGCCCTCTGTCAATGCTTCTGATGCCGCTGTCTCAGAAGCATTCTCCGGTGCTGCTGCTGATAAAAATTCACTCTTAATATAACCTGTTGTACCGTTGTAATCGACAATACTCCAGTCTCCTTCTGTACCGGTTCTGGTAAGTGCCGTTCCTTTTTCAACAGAGCCAAGCTTGTCTGCTGAGGTATCTGCACCTGACCGGACATTTACTTTGTCTGTTGTGTATACAGTTTCTGTTGCAGGTTCTGCAGGTGTTTCTTCTGCAGGTGTTTCTTCCGCCGGAGTTTCCTCAGCAGGAGTCTCTGTTGCAGGAACCTCTTCCGTTGCAGGCACTTCTTCTGTACTCTCTGTTGCGTCTGCCACAATAGTATTACGCCACTCGGTGATCGCATTTGGAATAGTCGTTGCACAGAGATTCAACAGATTCTCGTCTGTTGACAATGCAGCTTCGTATTTCTGCTGGATATCATTCTGTAATTCAATGACATCATCGCTGTTGTAGAAATCCGTGATAAGGTTGCGGACGCTTGTATCCAACGCACTCTCCTGTCTGGACAGGTTGTACTCACTGTAAAGATTATCAATGTAAAGACTTCCATCGTCATTTGTTCTGACATAGAAGAAATAAAGCCCCGGTGCAGGTGTTTCCACTCCCATAAACTTCACATTCAGGCTGACATTTACCATATAAGAATTGCTGTCAAGCCCGGACTTTGTATAGCAGTTAATGTCCTGATACTGCTCAATGTACTGACTGATCAGTGTGATATAACTCTGCTCATTCTGTGTGATCGGTGTTGCCAGTGTCTGTAATGTGACAATATCTCCCGATGCATAAGCAGTAAAGTAGTTGTTGATCAGCTCATTGACTGCCGGGACTGCATTTTCCTCATATGCTTCTTCTGTCACAACCGTCTCAGTAACCGCCACGTTATTATCGTCTGCGTTTCCGGTTCCATTTCCCGTGAATTTCACTAAAATAAGTAAAAGCACAACAAACAGTGCTCCTGCCACGAAATATCTGGCATTCTTTTTTACAAATTCTACCATTTTCTGAATATCTATGTTATTTGATTTATTATCCTGATTCGTTGAAGCCATTTTTACCAAACCTTTCTTTCACAGACCCGAATTTTGTCTGCGGTATCTATTATGAAAAATGTAATTGTTTCCTATCTGCAATTACAAAAAAATTAATCTAACAAACATTTTACATAATAGCATTATCTCTGTTTATTGTCAACGAATGGCTGGCTTTTCCAATTCTTAATATTTTATTTCAGAGTAAAAAAAAGATGCCACTACTGACATCTTTTTACTGCGCCTGGCGGGAATCGAACCCGCAGCGTCGGAGTCGGAGTCCGATGTTTTATCCATTAAACTACAGCCGCATATATTCTTTTATCTGTTTCACAAACAGCCTATTTATTATAGCAGATAAAAGTGTAAATTTCAAGAGATTTTTATGCATTCAAATCTTTTAATATCTCAGTTTCCAGCTTCTCTTTCTGCTCCGCTGTAACTGGCAGAATAAAAACACCGACTTTTACTGCTGTCTCGCTAACACTCTGCTCTATCAAAAAGCGCCTGTCCTCCTCTGTGACCTGTCCGCTCATGTATGCACGTATCACTGCATTCAATCTCGTAAATAAAGTGATAAGTTCCCGAAAACGGTTTTCTTTTCTCAGATAGCAATGCCCCGTCCGTTGTAATTCCTGATCCATGGTTGCAATGATCTGCATGGAAAGTTTCAGCTCACCTGTGATGTCGGATGCCTCCATCAGAACATCCGGCCGCTTTTTTAACATTTCCGCAAAATACGTTTTTGCACCAAAAACATCCATAGAAAAGAAGTAACTCGCAAGCTGTTCTTTCATCTCGCGTGTCTCTGCCTTTTCTCCTAACATGCCCACTTTGCATTCATAAACCTTCAGATGATTTACGCGCACCCACACAAGCAGCAGGAACTCGGAAATAAATCCAAACACCCGTTTGTGATAATCGTCCTCTCCATTTTCCAGACAGATCCGCTTCTGCACCTCAAAAAAAATGTGAAACAGCCATTCACAGTATGTATCAAACCATTTTTTCGACGTGACGATCATATTGCCAAAATACGTTTCCGTTCCGTTCACGAGCTGTACAAATGTATCGTAATATTCCGGGTAGAGTTCTTTTATCACCTCTCCTGTCATATCGAGAGCATGAATATTATGATTTGTCGCAAAACCATAATGATAGGAGTTGTTCAGCACCACCCTTTTGGTCGTGATCAGATCATAGTCCTTTAAAAGTTCCAGATACTCCGCCTCTGTAAAAATTTTCTCCTGCTCATTCAAAAGATACCTTCTGTAGTGACAGGTTCCTACATATTTATATGTGTGTACATTTTTCCATATCCAATACAATCCGGTCAGTTCACTGTAATAACAGTTTTCCGCAGAAATGTTGTCTCCCGTGTTGTCACAGAGGTAACCAAGATCCTCTTTTTCCTCCCTGCCCACCTGAAGCGGCTGGTACATTTTATCTTGTGGTACTTCAAATTTTTTATGTGTCAGTGCAAAAATTTTTATCTTCATGTGAAACACCTGTCTTTAAAGCATGTTATCGAAAACTTCCGACACTCATTTTACACCATGTTCGGTTTTTATCATAGTGTTTAATTCTTTTAAAAGCGTGGCTGATTTTTTTAACTGCTCCTGTTCCTCCTCATCGAGTTCGATCGGCACAACTGCCTCCACACCATCTTTTCCGACGATTGCAGGCATACTGATGACCACATCTTCCATACCATAAATTCCGTGCATCATGGAAGACACTGGGAGAATGGACTGCTCGTTTCTTATGATACACTCGCAGATTCTTTTTACCGCCATCGCAATTCCGTAGTAAGTTGCCTGTTTTCTCTGAATGATCTCATAGGCACTGTTTTTCACTTCCTCATAAATTTTATCCTCGGATTCCTCGTGAAAATAATGTCCGCGCATCTCACAGAACGCATCGAGCCGCACACCGGAAACGTTTGCATTTGACCAAGCTGCCAGCTCGCTGTCCCCGTGTTCACCGATGATAAACGCATGCACACTGCGGTTGTCGACCTTCAAATGTTCCCCGATCAGATATTTTAATCTTGCCGTGTCAAGCACCGTTCCAGAACCAAGCACTCTGTTCTCCGGGAAACCGGACAGTTTTAACGCTGTGTAAGTGAGAATATCCACCGGATTTGAAACGATAAGAAGCATGCCCTCGCAGTTTCGCTTTGCGATTTCCGGGATGATTGTTTTATAAATTTCCACATTTTTGTGGATGAGATCAAGCCTCGTCTCGTCCGGCTTCTGATTTGCCCCCGCCGTAATGATAATGATTGCCGCATCGACAATGTCATCGTAAGTTCCGGCATACAGCCGGATCGGCCTTGCAAACGGAAGTCCATGTGCAATATCCATCGCCTCACCTTCCGCTTTTTCCCTGTTTACATCGATCATTACCATCTCGGAAAAAATGCCGCTCTGCATTAATGCAAACGCAGAGGACGAACCTACAAATCCACAGCCGATCATGGCGGCTTTTCGAATATTTACCATAATAAAATCACCTTATCGTTGTTTATAATGTTTACGATAATTTTTGAGAGGTAAATCTACGCACTGAAATATGAGGGAATGCAATCAAACTTTCGGAGACACGCTCCCGCTACGTGTCGCTCGCAGCGGTACTAAGAACTCACATCCTGCATTTTATTTCTGATAAATCAGAATAAAACGCAGAATCTGACTTCTAAGAACCGGCGGCTCCACAGTGTCTCCTTCTCTTTTGATTGCATTCCCTCATATCATATACATATTGAAACCTCTCAAAAATCATCTTATTCGCTACTATCATGCCCGATTCGGTGAATTTTATGTGTCACAACACACAGGATTGGTATGGGTTATGACATACGAACATATATTCGTTTTTAGTTTACAGATTTCCTCGAGTTTGCTATAATTGATGTAATGTAAAGCTCGAAACTCATACATAATGTAGAAAAATTGAGAAAAACAAATAAAACGCAACAAAGACATTGGGGAGCCGTCGGTTCTTAGAATTCAAGTGTGCCTGGTAGACTGAACTTGTTTCAGTCTGACAGGCGCACTCGAATTCTTAGTACCGCTACGAGCGACACATAGCGAGAGCGTGTCTTTGTTGATTTTATTTATTTTTCTCAATCTAGATAACGTACATACGAGTTTCGCACAAACCATTATGATACCAGGAGGAATCTGTATGCGCTCTCTCATTTTTCATGTCGATGTGAACTCTGCCTTTTTGAGCTGGGAATCGGCGAAACGCCTGCGTGATAACCCGGATGCACTGGATTTAAGAACCATCAACGCCGTAATCGGCGGCGATGAAAAGATGCGCCACGGAGTGGTCCTTGCAAAATCTCCTTCTGCGAAGAAATACGGCATTATGACCGGCGAACCATTATCCCATGCCAGACAAAAATGCCCGGAACTTGTCGTTGTTCCGCCGGATCATGAACTGTACGCTGCTTCCTCCCGAAAGTTTATCGAAATTTTAGAAGAGGTTGCCCCGGTGATCGAACAGTGCAGTATTGATGAGGCTTTCTGCGATATGACCGGAACGGAAAAACTCTACGGCGATCCCATTGCTTTCGCAACAAAATTAAAAGACCGGATTTATAAGGAGCTTGGCTTTACCGTCAATATCGGTATCTCTACAAATAAGCTTTTAGCAAAGATGGCATCTGATTTTGAGAAGCCAAACCGTGTGCATACTCTTTTCCCGGAAGAGATGGTGGCAAAGTTCTGGCCGCTCCCGGTGGAATCGTTATACGGCTGTGGAAAAACCACTGCAAAAAGACTGCGCTCTCTTGGAATCACAACCATCGGCGCACTTGCAAAAGCTGACCGCCAGATGTTACTCTCCAATTTTAAATCCCAGGGCGATTATCTGTGGGAATCCGCCAATGGTATCTCCTCCTCTGCCGTGACTGCAGAATCTCCTGCCAACAAAGGGTACGGCAACTCTGTCACACTGCCTTACGATGTCACAGATACAGAAAACGCGCACCACATTCTGTTATCTCTCTGTGAGACTGTGGGTGCGCGCATCCGTTATGATAAAGCCTACATCAGTGTGGTGCAGGTTCAGATTGTGGACAATGAATTTCATCACCGCTGCAGGCAGTTATCCCTGCCTTCTGCCACTAACGTGACCGAAAAGATTTATGAGGCAGCCTGCAATGCATTTGACCAGGGCTGGGATCACGCTCCCATCCGGCTGCTCGGTGTCTCTACGAGCAAAGCAACCGACGAAAGCTATGAGCAGTATAATCTTTTCGATCAGGATAAGTTTGAGCGGTTGTCCAAATTAAATTCTGCTATCGATAAAATCCGTGATAAGTATGGGGATGATGCAATCGTGCGTGCCTGTTTTGCGGATACGCACAAAAATTAAGCTACAACATCCTCAAACTGGGAATTATAAAGGTTCGCATAGAAACCTCCTGCTGCGAGAAGTTCCTCATGTCTTCCCTGCTCAATGATATCTCCATCCTTCATGACAAGAATCAAATCTGCGTCACGGATCGTGGAAAGTCTGTGTGCAATGACAAAGCTGGTTCTTCCCTTCATCAGGTTATCCATTGCCTTCTGGATCTCAATCTCGGTTCTTGTATCTACCGAAGAAGTTGCCTCATCTAAAATCAGGATCTTATTGTCTGCAAGGATTGCTCGCGCAATGGTCAGAAGCTGTTTCTGTCCCTGCGATACATTGCTTGCATCCTCGTTTAATTCCATCTGGTAACCACCCGGCAGCGTCTTGATGAAATGATCTGCTCTCGCTGCCTTCGCTGCCGCGATCACTTCCTCATCCGTTGCATCCAGCCGGCCGTACCGGATATTTTCCATGATTGTTCCCTTGAACAGCCAGGTATCCTGCAATACCATTCCGAATGCATCACGCAGTTCCCTGCGGTTGAAATCCTTGATATTATGTCCATCAAGACAGATTGCTCCGCTGTTTACATCATAGAAACGCATAAGCAGTTTTACCATCGTCGTTTTTCCGGCTCCGGTTGGTCCTACGATTGCGATTTTCTGTCCCGGTTTTACGCTGGCACTGAAATCATTGATGATGATCTGCTCTGGATTGTATCCAAAATGGACATGATCAAATGTCACTGCACCTGTAATTTTCGAAACATCCGCCGGATGTTCTACAATCTGCTCTTCTTCCTCTTCCTCCAAAAACTCAAATACACGCTCGGATGCTGCAGACATAGACTGTACCTGATTGATCACCTGCGCGATCTGCTGGATCGGCTGTGTGAAGTTTTTCACATACTGGATGAACGCCTGGATATCACCGATTGTGATCGTGCCACGGATTGCAAGCAGTCCACCTGTCAGGGCAACACAGGCATAACCTAAGTTTCCGACAAACATCATGATTGGCTGCATCATACCGGACAAAAACTGTGATTTCCATGCGGAATCATAGAGAATATCATTCGTTTTCTCAAACTCTTCAATCGTATCTTTCTCGCGGTTAAATGCCTTGATGACAAGGTGACCACCGTATACCTCTTCCACCTGTCCATTGATGTGTCCTAAATACTCCTGCTGCGCACGGAAATATTTCTGCGATTTTTTTGTCACAAATCCAATCAGTCCCATGGAGATTGGTAAGATCACAAGTGCAATAAGTGTCATAAGCGGTGAAATACTGAGCATCATCACAAGCACGCCGATCAGTGTTGCAACGGATGTAATGATCGTGGTAATACTCTGGTTCAGTCCCTGTCCCAACGTATCTACATCGTTGGTGATACGGGACAATACCTCGCCGTAAGTACGGCTCTCGAAGTATTTCATCGGCATGCGGTTGATTTTTTCTGAGATTTCTTTTCTGAGCTGGTAGCACACTTTCTGTGTGATCCCGGTCATGATCCATCCCTGGATAAAGTTGAAAACCGCACTGCACAGATACAGACCAAGCACAAACAAAAGAATGCTTCCAATCTTTCCAAAATCAATGCTTCCGGTTCCCTGAATTTTCGCCATCAGACCTTCCGATAATGCAGTGGTCGCTTTTCCTAAAATTTTCGGTCCTGCAACATTAAATATGGTAGAACATGCTGCAAAAAACATGACAACAAAAATTGCAGCTTTGTATTTTCCGATATAGCTCATCAGCTTTTTGATGGATTTTTTGAAGTCCTTCGGTTTCTCGCCCGGCTGCATGCCATGTCCCATCGGTCCTCTTCTCCGTGGCTGATGTGTTTTAACTTCCTGTTCTCTACTCATTCAAAGCCACCTCACTTTCCTCAAGTCCAAGTTCTTTCGCGGATAACTGTGATTTTGCAATCTGCCGGTAAACTTCGCATGATTTTAACAGTTCTTCATGTGTACCCTTGCCGACAATTTTTCCGTCATCGAGCACTAAAATCTGCTCTGCATGTAAAATGGTACTGATACGCTGTGCCACGATGATCACAGTACTGTCTTTTACATTCTCAGCAAGCGCTTTTCGCAGTGCCGCGTCTGTCTTTAAATCGAGCGCCGAGAAACTGTCATCGAAAATAAAGATTTTCGGATCTTTTGCAATCGCCCTTGCAATCGCAAGACGCTGTTTCTGTCCACCGGAAACATTGCTTCCGCCCTGCGCGATTGCACTCTCATACTTGTCATCCTTCGCCTCGATAAACTCTGTTGCCTGTGCAATCTCTGCCGCTTTCTTAATCTCCTCGTCTGTCGCATCATCTTTTCCAAAACGAAGATTCGAAGCGATCGTTCCGGAGAATAAAACACCTTTCTGTGGAACGAAACCAATCTCATCACGAAGATCAGACATCGTAATGTTACGGATATCTTTTCCATCGAGTGTGATACTTCCGTCTGTCACATCATATAAACGTGGAATCAGATTGACCAGTGTGGATTTACCACAACCGGTACTTCCAATGATTGCGGTGGTCTGTCCCGGTTCCGCTGTAAAATCAATGTCATGAAGCACATCTTCCTCCGCACCCGGATATTTGAAATTCACATGGGAGAATTTCACAACTCCATTGTGTGTTGTCACTTTTTCCGGCTCTTTTGCGTCATGGATCGAGGATTCTGTCTGAATGACCTCATCAATACGGTCTGCTGCAACGGCTGCACGAGGAAGCATGATCGACATCATCGTGAGCATTAAGAATGACATAACGATCATCATCGCATAAGTGATAAACGCTGTCATTGCGCCGACCTGCATCGTTCCTGCATCAATTTTGTGGGCACCCACCCAAACGATACCAACGGAAAGAACATTCATGATCATCATCATTCCCGGCATCATAAAAGTCATGACACGGTTGGTAAACAGCATTGTTTTTGTCAGGTCTTTGTTTGCCACATCAAAACGTTCTTCCTCTTTTTTCTCCCTGCCGAAAGCACGGATGACCGAAAGACCGGTCAGAATCTCTCTGGATACCAGATTGATATTATCCACCAGCTTCTGCATCAACTGGAACTTTGGCATGGCAACTGCCATCAGCACCATCACATAACCAAGGATCACAAGAATCGCAAGGACAATGATCCATCCCATTCCGGCTCCGGTCTGCACGACTTTTAACACACCGCCAATGCCTAAGATCGGTGCATACGCTACCATACGAAGCAGCATAACCGAAACCATCTGGATCTGCTGGATATCATTCGTGCTTCTTGTAATCAGGGAAGCTGTGGAAAATTTATCCATCTCCGCATTAGAAAATCCAACAACCTGTTTAAATACTTTCTCTCTTAATGTTCTTCCGATGCCTGCACCGACACGGGAGGCAAAGAAGCCTACTAAAACCGTCACGATTCCGATCATCAGCGCCATGCCGACCATTTTCAGTCCGGCTGTGACAAGATAACTTTTCTGAATCTTTTCCACGTCAATTCCTGCCGCTTTATCGCAGGATACCGCATAGGCTGCGCCCATGGATTTCACAAGGGAACTTCCCATTGTATCAATGGTCTCTTCCATGCTGTCTCTCATGGAAAGTAAGGTGTCTTTTTCCAGAGTACCGGCATCTGCTCCGGTCGGTTTTGCAACATGCTCTTTTACTTCAGAGTCTTCCATCACACTCATCTGATAATTCATAATGAGCGGAACTGCCAGTGTGTCATCGATCTCGTTTAATTCTGATCTGGATGTCACCTGCAGCCGGTAAATATCACCGTCTTTCTCATAGATACTCTCCCAGAGATCTGCCTCCTCATCCGTCATGAATAACTCTGCCGTTTCAAACTCATCCGCAGTCAATGCCTCCGGCACTACATGTTCCACACCATAGTTCTGGATACCAACATCAATGATATCCGAGGTGTAAGACGGTAGTGACAGATCACACCATGCCTGCACAAAGAGTAACGCAATGATAATCACAATTGATTTCCAATATGGAATCATATTTTTAAAAATCTTACTCATGTTCCCTTTCCTTTCTTCTGCCTTGCCCTTTTCTAGCTTCAATCTCTTTTTCCGCAATATGATAAATGTTATCCAAATAAGAAATCAGGTGTTTCATATCTGCCTCATCCACCTGTGACATCACAGATTTGCCGAAGTCCGCCATGATCTGCCTTGCTTCCTCTGTCAGACGTTCTCCCTCTGCAGTCAGTTCCACATACGTATTCCGTCTGTCATTTTTATTGATATTCCGCTCCACATATCCGCGCTCTTCTAACCCTTTTAAAGTTCTGGAAATCGCGGATGGAAGCATTTTCGCTCTGGATGCAAGTTCCGAAATGGTAATCTTTCCATTCTCCCCTTTATCCATAATCGTACACATTACGAAAAAATCTGTCCTGTTGATCATCGGAAACATCTCCGCAAATTTCAGCTTGCGGAACTGATTCATCGCGCGGAACAGTTCTTCATATAATTTATCCATAATTCACTCACCACCTGCTATTATTTAACATTGTTATATATTGCATGTGTCAAATAATAACACCGGCAAATATCTATGTCAAGAAATTTGCCGGTGTTTCCATTTATTTTCTCTTTTGTTTATACTTATTTAATAATTTTATGCATTCTCTCCAAAATGTCCGCTACCTCGTGCATCTCCATCTGTCCCGGTGCGCTCGCCTTTTTGTGTGCCGCAAAGGTAATGGCAGAACCAAAGCTCTCGCCGCACAGCCTGCTGATCATTCCCATCTTTCCCATGGACATTGTAATGACCGGCGTGTCCGGATTCTCTTCCTTGAACTCATACGTCACAGATAACAGTTTTAAAACATCCTCCATATTCTGTGGCATAACTGCAAGTTTTACAATATCTGCACCTCCTGCACACATCTGTTCTAACAGCATCTTCATAACTTCTCTGTCCGGCGTCTCATAAAAATCATGGTGGGAGGCAATGACTTTCAAACCCTGTTTATGAAGCTTTCTGATTTTTCTTGCCGGATGCTCCTCCTCAAAAAATTCCAGATCAAGCAGATCCACGCACCCGGACTCTGCCGCAAGATCATGAAGGTCGTTCAGTTCATCCGGTGCGAGTTCTCCCATGCCGCCCTGTTTTTTGGTTCGGAATGTATATAAGAAAATCTTCTCTTTCATGCACTCTGCCGCAGCCGCAAACACTTCGCGCACTGCGTTGTAATTCTTATAATCCACGAAAGTATCTATACGCCATTCCACTATATCTGCTTCACTTTTTGCAAGTGTCCGTAATTCGTCTATGATCTCTTCTTTATTGCTTTCCATAACCGGAACGCATAAAAGTGGTTTTCCTGTTCCAATTGTTTTTCCCTTAATCTCCATATGCCTGTCCTGCTCCTTTTCTATCCATCCTAAACCGGATTTGCGAAACTCTGCCTGATTTATGTTCCACGATCATTTCTATTTTAAAACACCAGACTCTAATATTCAATGCATGCAATATAAATAGTATTCATGGAGGCTATAAAAAATTGGAACATCTGTGAATTTGACAATTTATTCACAATCTATTAGAATGACTGTTAGTATAATCTACTAAAGGAGAGTATTACATGAGTTTCACATTTTTAAACGAATTACCTTCTCCTGCCCAGATCCAAGAAAGATATCCTCTGTCAGAGAAATTGCAGGAGTTAAAAAAACAGCGTGACGCAGAGATCAGCAATGTGATCAAAGGTCTTGACAACCGTTTTCTTGTCATCATCGGACCTTGTTCTGCAGACAACGAAGATTCTGTATGCGATTATGTCAGCCGTCTCACTTCCATTCAGGAAGATGTCAAAGACAAGCTGATCATCATCCCACGTGTGTATACAAATAAACCACGTACCACCGGTGAAGGCTACAAAGGAATCGCTTCCCAGCCTGACCCTGAAAAAGCACCAGATATGGTGGAAGGTCTGATCGCCATGCGCAAAATGCACATCCGTGCCATTGAAGAAAGCGGTCTCACCTGTGCAGACGAAATGCTTTACCCGGAAAACTGGGGATATGTAGAAGACCTGCTCTCCTACGTTGCGATCGGTGCACGTTCTGTTGAAGATCAGCAGCACCGTCTTACCGTCAGCGGTTTTGATGTTGCATCCGGTATGAAAAATCCAACCAGCGGTGACTTTTCCGTTATGTTAAACTCTGTTTATGCCGCCCAGCATCCACACCATTTTGTTTACCGTGGCTATGAAGTGGAGACAACTGGAAATCCATTAACCCACGTTGTACTCCGCGGCGCCGTAAGCAAACACGGAAACAGCACGCAGAACTATCATTATGAAGATCTGATCCGTCTCTGTGATATGTATGCCAAAATGGATCTTGTAAACCCGGCTGCCATTATTGATGCAAACCACTCCAATTCCGGCAAGCAGTTCAAAGAACAGATCCGTATTGTTAAGGAAGTTATGCATAACCGTCAGTTATCGCAAGACATCCATAACATGGTAAAAGGTGTGATGATTGAGAGTTATATTGAAGAAGGATCTCAGAAGATCCACGACCATATTTATGGAAAATCTATCACAGATCCTTGCCTTGGATGGGAAGATTCCAAAAAACTGATTTATGATATTGCGGAGATGTGTAAATAAAACATCGCTTTTTATTTTGTTCTATAGTAAAAAAGTCTGCCGACAGGTACTACCTGCCAGCAGACTTTTTTCATGCACCATACAGTGCTCATTTTTCATTACAGATCTGATGAAGATTATTCCGCACGGGACATAGCTTCTTCGTAATCTTTTGTGCCTTTCCAGATCTCATCTTTGTAAGGATTCTTCTTTAACTTCACAGAACGTTTGATAATTGCAGCAAATACAACAACGTTGACTACAATTGAAAGAACAGAGATCACACCCTGTGCTGTAGGATCTACTGCTGTTGGATGTGTAGCTGCATCCATGAATCCATCTGCGTAGAGCCTTGGGATAACTGCGAATTTACCCTGATCCTGGAATAATGGGAATACCTGGGCAAACATACACCATAATGCTAATGTGTT
>PPYE01344414.1_pt1 | contig 15381 bp, 15 predicted proteins | sample 1559881 | NCBI WGS metagenome assembly PPYE01 (sample SAMN08240022, study PRJNA423297) | Human gut metagenome, whole genome shotgun sequencing project. | reverse complement strand
ATACTCCCACATTTCTACTGTACCATCCGAATTGACGAATGACACTTTCAGACCGATGTTTCTAAGTTCTTGCGGAACTAAGGATTAATGTCCTATTACTATAACGCTGTAATACACATCTTTGCAGAATCTTTTAATAAATGAGTTTATAGATTATGGCAAAAGCAGAAGTTTTATTCAAGATGATCCGCAAATGGGAAGGCGGATGGAGTGACCACAAGAACGATAAAGGTGGAAAGACTAACATGGGAATAACCTTGTCAACTTGGAAATCATGCGGTTACGATAAGGATGGTGACGGTGACATTGATGCAGATGACCTGCGTATGATTACTCCGGACGATGTTTTTCATGTTTTCAAGAAGTATTATTGGGACAGATATCAGGCTGATTTTATACATAATCAGTCCATTGCCAACATTTGTGTGGACTGGGTATGGGCTTCAGGACGTTCCGGTATCACAAGAGTACAACAACTCCTGCAAATCAAGGTGGACGGCATTGTAGGTCCTCAGACTGTTGCCAGTATCAACCTGGCCAATCAACGCCAGCTGTTTGAAACCATCAAGGCGGATAGAATCCGATTTGTTGAAGAAATCTGTAGAAGGGACTCTTCACAGGTTGTTTTCCGTAAAGGATGGCTGAACCGTATTAATGATTTTAAGTTCTCCGTTCATTAAATTCTTGTCCTTTTTCCCACTCTTTTCAGCCTTTAGTTTTGCACCTGAAACTAAAGGCTTTTTTATGGCAGAAGATACAACTCGAAACAGACTGGTGACAGCACCGGAATTTAAAAAGAATGTGGACGCCTGGATGGATTCCATTATAGGCATTTCCAGCAATATTCTCCAACTTAGAACCAGGGGGACGGATGAGCTGAGCCGTAGTCTGGAAAAGAGAATGAGATATGCCGAAGGGGGTACTGAAGATGAGATAAACCGCATTGCATTCAAATTCAAACAATACGGTGTATTTGTACACTATGGCGTAGGACGTGGATATACCCGTATCAATGGAGTGGTTGTCAAAGGATACAATCTGTATAACCGGAAAAAAAGGAAGTGGAGAAACGAGGATATAAAGTCAGCGTTGATTAAAAAGGGGTATTCTCATGCGGAGATAAAGAAACAGAAATACGAAACACAAGTCGGGAATTTTACCGTGTTGCGTAAACCGGTTGATTTCATTGATGGGGTAATAAACCGGCGCATCACTGAATTGGCGGATATATCCGGAGAATACTACGGAGACAAGGCTTTCAAAAAGATACTGAAGGATTTTGATAAACTAAAGATTCAGAAGAATGGCAAAAAGTAAATCAGAAAAAAGAGGCATCTACCTTTATATTGACGGCAAGGAGATAGTGAATGATGTCAATCATATTGAGAAAGAATGCCGACAGCTGACGCATCAGCTTAAGACCATGACCTTGGGGTCTGAAGAGTATAACCGCACCATGGCGAAAATACAGCATCTGCAAGGAATACTCAAACAGCATCGCCAGGAGATAAAAGGCGTTACCGCTGAAACCAAGAAAGCAACTGTCAGTGTCGGCAGCATGGTGGACTGGTTCAATCGTTTTGGTGGAGTAATCCTGTCTGTAATCGGTTTTCTGACTGGATTCACGCTTGCCTTGCGCGCCATTAGGGATGAACGCAACAAGTTGGAAGAATCGCAAGCCGGATTGAAGGCATTGACCGGACTTGACGACGAGAATATTGCCTGGCTGACGGAACAGGCCAAGACTCTCTCCACAACCATGACCAAAGAGGGGTTACGTGTCCGGCAGTCAGCAGCCGAAATTCTTGATGCGTTTATGTTGGTCGGTTCGGCCAAGCCGGAATTGCTCGGTGACAAGGAAGCGCTCAAGGCTGTAACTGAAGAAGCCATGAGATTACAGGCAGCGGCCAAGGATATCACATTGAACGAGGCGGTGGATTCACTGACCTTATCGCTCAACCAATATGGCGCGGCGGCAGATCAGGCAGGACGGTTTACGAATGTGTTGGCTGCTGGCTCCCAGGCAGGTTCCGCCAATATTGCAAGCCAGGCAAAGGCTATCCGGAATGCAGGTACGGCAGCAGCTTCAGCCAATGTTCCCATCGAGCAGACGGTTGCATTGATTGAAACGCTTGCCTATCGAGGCATAAAGGATGAAGTGGCCGGAACGGGATTGAAGAAATTCTTCCTGGTTCTTCAGACAGGAGCCGATGAGACCAATCCTAAAATTGTCGGATTAGATAAGGCCCTGGAGAACCTGAAGAATAAAAACATGGATGCAGGCGCCATTAAAAAGATGTTCGGGGAAGAAGGTTATAACACGGCATCCGTAATCCTTCAGAACACGGAAATGGTAAAGGACTTTACGGCTGCCGTTACCGGAACCAATGTGGCGTATGAACAGGCGGCAATAAACAGTGATACGGCACAGGCAAAATTGGAACAGGCGCGCAATAAAATGAAACTGGCAGCTATTGATTTGGGTGAAAAGCTGAATCCGGCTCTGACAGTGAGTACCAATATGCTGACCAATATACTTAAGTATTTGCCCGGATTGATAGACTGGTTTCAAAAATGGGGTGGTACAGTAATGGTTCTAACGGTTCCTCTGGTTACTTATTATTCTACATTAAAGTTCATTTCTCTTTATCATACTACCTACAATGTAGCCCTACGGGCAGGGATTGCCATCCAAGCAGCCTACCGAATAGCCACCATTGCTTTGAACGATGCATTGGCAGGAGACTATAAAGCAATAGGCAGATTGATATTACAGATGCGTTCTCATAATATCATAACTCGGACAGTGGCAGCAAGCACACTTGTTTTCCGGGCTGCACTGGAGGCTCTAACCTTTCGGTTTTCTGCTGCAACTAAAGCTGCACGAACTGCATGGGCTGTATTAGGATTAAACCCTTTTGTCGTTATTGCCACAGCTGTTGCAGCCGCAGCTACAGGACTGTATATCTATGCCCAACGTACTTCTATAGCTGCACGGAGGCAAAAGGAACTGGTAGATATGAACAAGGAGGCTGAAAAAAGTATCAGTGAAGAAAAGAATAAACTGGATGCACTGCGGAAAGTACTTGAAGATTCTAAAGAACCATATGAAAAGCGTAAGGCAGCATTAGAAGAAATCCAGTCTATTGTTCCGGAATATCATGCTTCATTGACGAAAGAAGGAATGCTTATCAACAACAATACGCAGGCATTAGACGGTTACGTAGAGAAATTATTACTTACTGCCAAACAGCAGATGGCAAATACTAAATTGCAAGAAGCATTAAGCCAACGTAGCGAATGGATACATGAAAGCGGTTCAGATGCTATGAAGTTTAAAAATCTTGAATGGGAGATAAATGATCCTGCAAATATGGGTAAGTCCCTTGAAGAGTTAGCTGTATCCAATGGAGTATCACCTGTCGCATATCGAGTATGGGCATCTCAAAAAAGACGGCTTGATGATAATGTACGTTACTACGAACAGATGATGCAGGACTACACAAACCAGTTGCTTGCTATTAATGATAAATACAGAACTATGGCTCCAGACTCTCTGTCCCCAACTACCAATGGTGGCAATAGCGGAAGTTCCGAATCTGAAGAAGAACGTAAAAAACGGGTGAATAAAGACTTGGAAGATATTGAAACAAGGCACATGCGACAGATGACCCATTTACAAAAGTTATATTTGGAAGGTGAAATTAAAACCGGTGAAGAATACACGGCCTTACAGATAGACTTAGAGAAGAAGTTTTTGGGTGAGAAACTGGCTGTAGTTGGACTGGAAGCACATGAACGTGAGAAATTACAGGTCAAAATGCTGGAATCACAAATTAAATTTAATGAAAGTTGTAAAAAACAAGATGAAAAAGCCGAAAAAGACAGGCAAAAAGTAGCAGACAAAACAGCTAAAGAGCGATTTTCTGTACGGCAGAAACAGTTACGAATCGAATTAGAAGAAGCCACAACTAACCATTATAAGAATCTTACCTCTGAAGAGGATTTCGCTCAGGAAGTGAATAATATCCGACAACGATATTGGGACGACTTACTTCATAACTACCAACTTACAGAAGAACAACGTACGGAAATACAGAAAGAGCAGGCAGAAGTCCAGACTGATGCAGAAAAAGAAAAGTATGACAAAACTATGGAAATGCACAAACAATATGCATCTTTGGTAACGGATATTGCTTCCGACTTTGGGGAAACCATTGGCGAAATGATTGCCAATGGTGAACTTTCACTGAAAAACTTTTTGCGAGAAACCATTCTGATGGCATTGGATGCCTTGGAACGCGTTATAGAAATTTCTATATTAGAAATCACAGCTAAAAACTTGGCTGCTACAGCTCCCCTTTCTTTTATAGGTGCTGCTAAAGCTGCTGCGCAGGTGGCTGCTATCAAAGCTGCTTTTGCTGTAGTAAAAGGTTTGGTTGGTAATTTCTATACCGGTGGCTACACCGGTTCCGGCAGTTGGGACCAACCGCAGGGCATAGTTCATTCAAATGAATTTGTTGCCAATCGTTTTGCTGTGGCCAACCCAAATTTACGACCGATATTCGATGCCATTGATGTGGCGCAACGCAGTGGAAATGTCGCTAACCTGACAGCTGAAGATATAGCAGCTGTGGCTGGTCCCGGAAAGAGTACACGTACCGTATCGGTCAAGACACCCGCAGCCAGTGCAACAACGACTACTAACGACCCGGCGGTGGTGGCTATGCTGATAGAATGTACCCGTACACTTCGTAAACTAAAGACCCGTTTGGACGAACCGTTGGTGGCTGAAACTTATCTTACCGGCAAACGGGGTATTAACCAGGCTCAAAAAGAATATCAGAAACTGAATAACAATAAATCACGTAATAAGTTATGACCGAATTATATATTGACGGACAGTTGGCTGTTCTTCCTGAAGGGTTCAGCTTTACATTTACATCCGAGAATCCTTATTTTACCCGTAGTTCTAATTATTCTATGGATGTTGAGCTTCCCATGCCTGCCAATTATGCCATATTTAAGCATATCAATCGTTTGGATGTAACGAAAAAAAAGACCATTCTTCCGGCTACGCTCATTGTTGATGCCAAATGCCTACTTTATGGCAGTGCGGTTTTATTGTCGGTGGAAGATACATTAGTAAAAGTACAGCTTGTATCAGGTAATGCAGAATTTAATCTTCTGACAAATGATGAAATTTACATTGATGAGTTGAAATTGGGTGGTCCCTATGTTCCACCCATGCCGGAGATGTTTCAGTTCTTTTTACCGGAATCGGAAATGAGGGCCGTCTATGGTTCAGTAGATGAAGTAGACGGGGTTTTCTTGCCTGTGTTTTACCAAGAAGCGAAAGAAGAAAATCTGGTCAATGCAGTTGCGTATGAAGAGGGAACAACCAACTTCAATCCCTATTCAAGCTACTTAGTAGGAAGTTTCCAACCATATCTACTTATAGTCATCAAAAAACTGATTGGCTATTTTGGATATACTTTTGATACTACTTTCTTTGACAATAATTTCTTGCGGAATATCTATATATGCAGCGCAGTAAACTCATTCCGTATTGAAACGGCATTGCCACACTGGACTATTTCCGAATTTTTTAACGAGTTAGAAAAGTTTTTAGGTGTAATAACCGTGGTGGATGAACAGTCCAAAATTGTACGCTTTGTTGAACTGAACAGTTATTTTTCCAATCCTGATAAAGAAATTATCAGTTACACTGAATTACTACACGAATTTACTGCTGAAATAAACGAGGAGAAGGGAGATAAGGATGTAACCTCTGGCAATATCGGTTACGACCTCCCTTCCACTTCTGATGATGGTTACTTCCGACTGGATCGGAATCTGTTGAAAGCTGCTAAGAAAATGGAGTACAACAATTATCAGCAGATGAAAAATGCCTATGACGGTATGAATAAGGAAGAGCGGAAGAAAATAATATTTGTCGTGGGTAAACGCTACTACATCAATTACAATGAGAATGAAACCGATATTCTGCGTGAAGTCAATCTTTATGCAGACTTTGTCCGTGACCCGGAATCTAATGATACGGATGTCGAACTGAAAATAGTCCCAGCCAAGATTGTACAACATGACCGTGGTACATGGAAGCGACTGCAACATAATTTTGATGTGGTGAGGACCGATACCAGCTTGTTTTTGAACATTCCCTTAATCAGTTATTATCGTAAAAGTTATAATCCGGATTTCATAATCAGTCCTCAGGGAGAAGGATTCAATATCCAAGAGGCAATTGACGGTGATATTGAGTTACCGGAGAAGCAACAAAAGAACGACCGTATGGAAATAGCTTTCAATACCGGAATACTAAACCAACAGAACCTGACTTCCAACGGTCAGACCAAACTCTATAGTCATGCTTATCCTTTCACAGACTACCAACAGAAAACTGAAGCACAAGTTACGAATTTTTTGCCTTACTCTCTCAGTCTGAATGACGTTTGTGCAAATAGTATGGGACACCGCCTATCCAATCTTAAGAAGTTTCATTCGAATATTCCTTATGTTATTCAATTTCAGGCTAATAAATTGCCGAATGTGAATAAAGTATTTCTCATAGGCAACAAGCAGTATTTGTGTGAGAAGATTGAGGCGGAGATAGATGCAGATGGATTGAATAAGGTGTTGAAGGGGACTTTTTATAGGATAGAATAAGAAAAAATAATCGAAAGATGATTTTTATTCTATTTTTCTTTGTCAATCACCAAAAGATGATTATCTTTGCATTGTCTTAAATGACAAAAGCGATGATTGACTCAGATGAAGGTCTAAAGGACCGAGACGAGGTACTCGAAGAAATGAGATCTCTCTTCCGGTATGAAGACGAGTTATTGAAAGGTAACTGGTATTCGGAAACGGATTTTGTGGAAGAAGTAGTAGCTCTTGCAAAAGAACTACTGGATATTTCGACACAAAATGAATGATTTACGCAGTCCTCTCCAAATTGGAGAGGCTGCCTAAAATCATCTGTATCTTTCATCGCTCTTTTTTGTATAACTAAAACCAATAATAATATGGAACTGCGAAAGAAGGTAGAAATATTTGTTGATAAGATGTTGAAGTCAGATACTCCTGAAGGCAAACGAGAGGCGGATTCCTATTTTGCAGAATTAAATGCAGCTCTTACTTTAGAAGAGCAAAAAGAGGCAGGACAAATTATGCGTGAGATTATGGCAGAACGTAGAAGGTCCCGTAAAATCAAGCGTACTGATATTAATATGAAAGAAAAATTGGCTGAAATACAAGATGTAATTTCATTATCATACATAGCCAAACATTATTTTAATAAAGATAAATCATGGCTTTATCAACGTATTAACGGCACTGTTGTCAACGGCAAGCCTGCAGCTTTTACTGACCAGGAATTGGCTCTGTTTTCCGATGCCCTTCGTGACATCGGCTCTAAAATATCGGGAGCATCAAACTCAATTCATTAATTTTCATTTAAGACAAAGAGAGCGGAGCATTAAAAAGTTCCGCTTTTCTTTTGGGTAATTAGTAACTTATTTAGATCTTTGCAATGCCCTTACAACATAGCTGTACGTTTACCTATATGAATCCCTTTTCAAAACGTAATCCGTAAAACCGGGTTAAGGTGTGGCTATACCTTTGGGCGCGTTTTGATAAGGGATTCTCCATATTATACTATGACTAAATTTCAGTTGGACAGCTATATACATTAATTAGATATTATGAGAAAGAAAATTTCATGTTTACTATTTTGTTTTTTAGTTCTATCAGCTTGTAGTGTAAGCAATTTACCTGCACCTAAATCAGAAATTGATATGATAGATTATTCCATGTTGACCAAAGAAGGATACTTCGTAACTGAATCCAATTCTGTAAGTTTCGATTACGAAGCGATAGGTAGTATTTATGCTGTAGAAGTTGGTGGATGGGTGTCTAAAGATGGAAGACCAGAACCTACGGACCTCAAAGAAAAATATTATATAAATTCAAACCATAAACAAGTGTATCAGACACCAAGCCTTCAAAAAGCATATAGAAATTTGGCAAACAAACTGAAGAGTGTTGGTGCCAATGGCCTTATTAACTTGAAGGTTAATTTTACTACAGACTCATCAATCGGTAATCCACAAAAAATAGTCATAACAGGCATGGCTATTAAAAAATAGAAAGATTTGGATACTAATAATTGAATAAGAAAGCGAGGATATAAAAAATCTCCGCTTTTCTTTTGCCAATTCAAAAGAAACCCGCATCTTTGTAGTGCGAAATACCTATAGTGATGCGTTCACTACGTTCGGGCAGCGGTTAAATGCTCATTATTTGATGGGCTTTTTTTGTGCCCATATTGAAGATATGTAGAAGTTTGCTTATTGACAAACGCATACGGCTGTCTTTCCCACATTTTGATTTCTGCTCTATGCAGTGAACCACTATGGGTGTTTCGCGACACGGGAAATGGCAGCCGTTTTTCTGCCTATTAGCGAAACACTCATAGTATGAAAAAACAAACATCCGGTACTTTCAACGTACCCGCTCCCGACATTCATGTCGCCAGCAACATTCAGAACCACGTTTCCACATGGCTCAAGTCTGAAAATTTCCTTCTTTCTTCAGTAATGGAAGAATCTGTTAGTAACCGACAGACACTGTTCATCAGCCAGTGCTTTGTGTCCTTCTCGTTCATGGTTATTGCAGCCAATGCTTCGTTGCCACTTTGTATAATCGGACTCTTATGGTTCGGCCTCTCTTTACTATCAGCAAAGAAAGGAGGCATCAAATGATGTTCTTTGTTTACCACTTACAGACCTATTCACCGAAGAACCGGGCATGGAAAAAGGTGATTGACTATGTAGAGAAGTATAAATATGTCCTTATCAAAGATAAACTTTCCCTGGATGCACTCAAGCATGAAATAGGCGATGTGGTCAACCGTATCAATGCCGAACATCCGAATCTGAAGCGCATGAAATGTACTGCTACCCCTTTGGGACGTGACTGTACGATACGCATTGAGGCCCATGTCATAAGTGGCGGATGCCCGGACACGGTATTCTTTCTCGATATTTGCAAGGTTCGTTCTGTTTATCAGTTCAGCGAGAAGGTTAATGTACTGGAGCAGAAAGGAGGTGAGGAATGAATGATGAATTCTTTATTACCAAGACAGTAGATACAGGTAGTGAAGGAAGTAAAGTTGTGAAGTTTCAACTGTATGCTCGTAACTGTGATGGGGAAATTAATGAAATAAGTTATGAGGAACTGGTACGGCTTAACCAATTCCTTACTGAATTTTTAAAAAAAGAGGAGGGGAACCATGAACAATCGTAGAAAAATAGGCTTTCAGGCATATTATGATAATACTCAAAATCCGGAAGAGGATGAACAGAAGAAAGAACAAGCTGAAAGGCAAAAAGCCATAGCCGAATTTATCGGCCATAACTATTCGCCTATTGGTACTACTTCTAAGAAATGTTACAAGACTTCTGCAGAACTGGTATACGATATATCCAATATCATTGCTGTCCGTCCGGCAGAACTGACTAAGCAGCTTAGTGATGCAGGGTATCATGTAGAATATCTGGCAGGACAACCTTACTGGGTTTTGTATGAGAAGTCTTAAAACATAAAACCAAACATTTTTTTACATTTTTTTGAAGGCTCTTGTCCGTGAGGATAGGGGCTTTCTTTATAAGTGACCTTCAAAATGCTTAGTTTCTTCATGTACTGTCAATGAACTTCCTTGTAGATACTTATTGGTGGTTGATATATCTGCATGGCGAGCCTGGTCGCGGGCAACTACTATACCGGCAGCGTTTGCCAAATCACGGATACCGGAATCCTTCAGACTGTAAAACATGTATGTTTTAGGCAGCTTCAATGCTGTACGGACCTTATAGAAGTGGTTCCGGATTACCCGTGTCGTGATTTTCTTTTTACCCGGCTTGAAACCTGTACTGAAAAGGTAACTATTGGTATCGTTATCGAATATCTTTAAATCAACCATTTGCTTGAGGATTTCATCGTTGAGCCCGACCATTCCATCACGGCGGTTCTTGGATATGCTTGATGCAATAAAAATTTTCTGTTCCTTTAGGTTAATGTCCCGAAGCCGTATGTTCGTCAATTCTTCCGGGCGAATAAAGGTATAGTATTCCATCCGGCATACCAAAAGGAAATAAGGATTGTTTTTGCTCAGATATCGGTTTATGCGTTGCAAGTCCTCTGATGATATGGCAGAACGTTTTTTGTCCTCTTCTTTGAGTGCTTTGATGCGTTCACATGGATTGGCATCCATATACTGCTTTTCGACCAGCCAAGAACAAAACGAGGATAACCATATCTTGTAATTGTTTCGAGTACGGGCACTCGAATCACGGTCGAGTAGAAGGTAGTCCAGGAAATCGCTGATGTAGGACAAGTTGAACTGGTAGATATACATGATGGGTAAGGTATGGTTTTGCATGTAATCGCACAACACGCGTAACCTCTTATTGTAATCAGTAAGTGTGCTGTCTTTGATACTTCCGGCGGCATGTAGCTTCTTCAGGTATTTGACGTATATATTAATCACGTCATCCACTTTGGCGTATTGTCTTGAATTAGATAATTCGGCCCATGGGTTCCACCCGGAACGCAGGCGTTGTGTTACACAGGTGATAATATCTGCTGCCATTTTCCGGCGTTCTGTTACTTTAGCAATGCCGTCAAGCATATACTTTTTCCGCTTCATCTTTTGTTCGGCAGGGTCATAACAGGTGAAATCTACATACCAATTCTTCCCGGTATGCAACTTGGGGAGAGTGTAGCTAACTATCGAACTCCCGACACCCGGTTTTGGAGACCGGTGCTCTACCAACTGAGCTACTCCCGTGTTTGCGGCTGCAAAGGTAATGGAAACTTTCAAATCTGCAAGTTCTTTGTTGCTTTATTTTCTTAAAAAAATGGCTTATAACATTTGTAAGTCCTGATACATAATGCGATAGGCTGCCGCTTTTTTTTCTAAAGCCAACGGATAAGCTCTTGATGAAGAGGGCATGCGGTAGAGCCGCATAGGGCGGTCTGCGAAAATGAATTCTGTAAAATCGCCGACTTTAGGTTCTTGCAATGAGAACAGCGCACAGAGCGTGTCGGTAGCTTTTTGTCCCGTAGTGACAATCGCTTTGCACTGTGGCAGTTGTTGCAATAATGCGGATATGTCGGTAGGCCGGACCACTTCGAGGTACTTATCGGATGCATTGTCTTGCAATCGCCTTACGGCAGTGGCCGTATCGAACAAGGCTATCCCTTTTTCGTTCAGGAAATCGATGATACGCTCCTTGCGGAAAGCTTTTTGGGATTTGTCGGCAAAATGGTCTTTATCATTGAAGAATAAAAGACCTGCAATACGCCACATGTCATTATTCCAGTTCGGGTAGTAAAACTCCATGGACCAGCGTTTTCTTTGCGGCGGGAAACTCCCCAGCATCAGCAAACGTGCATTGCCGGGAAGGAAAGGTTCTAAAGGATGCTGTTCTATTTCCATAAGATTGATTTTGCTTATACATTAGCGGATGATAAGGCAAAGTTAATCAAAAATAGTTTTTCAGCAGCTTTCAAGTCCCAGATTACTCATTTTTTCTGTAATCCGGAAAGGGAAATCCGGATATTCGTACAAGCTGAACCGGGGTTCGGTTTTTCCTTCCGTATAGTTCCAGATGGAAGCATAGTCTTCCGTGTCCTCTCCCATGGCTTGCAGTTGCCGCAGATAGGCGGCTATGGATTTGCTTTCGACAATGTATACTGCTCCGATACTGTCTATAATAGGACTATGGCGACGTGTACCGTCGTGTTCGAAACGAAGGATACGCTTTCCTTCCGGAGTGATTCCTACCGTTTTGAAAGTCATGCTTTTGCCGATGGCAGGCAGGTTCAGCACATTCCGGTCTGTGGCGAGGAACGGCAGGCGATGTGCTTTCGTAAAACGGCGGATACAGGCGGCAGGGTCGTGTGTCCGTTCCAACAGTACGGAGAGGTTATGGGCATCTTCTTTGGTAAGTTTTCCGAATGCTTTTTCTTCCTGTTCTTCTTGTATGGAGCGGCTGTTTGGAGTGAAAACGGCATTATTTTCTTCAAATCCTTTCACCGAGAATGTGTAGTAACAGATTATGCCCAGTTTATTTAATACCTGTCGCAGGCGTGCAGTGTGCCCCCGGCGGGATGCGGCTACATTATACACCAGCTGGTTGGTGATGAGCCATCCTGCCGAGAGCAGTTTGCGAATGCCTTCCTCTGCTTCGGGAGTAACTTCCAGCGGGGTTTGGAAATGTGTCTGGATGATAAACTGACGTATGCCGACCGTGGATGCCTTTTCCTTGAATTCACGCAATATGTCCACTAATTCGTCATTGATGCGCATCGGTAGATAGGCGGGCAGGCGCGAACCGAGGCGGATGCGTTGCAATTCGGCGTATTTCTCACCTTCCGGGCGTTCCTGGTTGGCTTTTCGCTTGCGCACCGCCATACGGTAAACGGCGTCCAATATGTTGCGCAAGGTTTTGTTCTGGCTCATAAGGGCATCGCCGCCGGTAATGAGGATGTCACGCAATTGCGTGTCTTCTTCGAAATAGGTCATGAGACGGCGCAATTTCTTGTCCCAGCTTTCTTTGGGATGCAGTTCTTCAAATTCAAAGTTGAGGCGTTTGCTTTGGAAATCGTACATACGCTGGCAGGAAGCGCAAAGTCCGCCGCAGGCTCTCCCCATGGTATCGGGGATAAGAATGGCCACCTCAGGATAGCGTCTGTGGATATTGTGACCGTCGGGCAATAACCAGCCTGCAGCGTTCGGCTTGCCGGCTTCTACAATGTCTTCGCGTTCCCAGGCGCGGATTTGCCCGTAGGTCTCCACCAATTGGGGCGAGTAGAGGATATAGCTGCGTAAAGAGTCGTCGTTATAGCCGCTTCCGGTACAGTTCAATAAGGAAAGGTAGTAGGGGGTGGCGAAGAACGGCATGCCTTTTTTACGTGCACGCGACAATAAATACATGGTTTCCACGGAAAGTGAATTGCCCAGGAAACGGTTCAGTTCCGTGGGGCTTTTCACTGCCATTGCAAGGTGGAAGCGGAAATCGTTCCACCATTCGCTGACGAGCCGGAATTTTTCTTCATAGCTGATGCCTTCTGCAAAATGAAAGCGTGAAGCAGAATTCTTGCGGTTTTCTATTTTCTGTATAAGGGCATGCAGGATACGTTCTTTGTTGTATGCCCGGAGTTGTTGCACATCCTCATCCAGTCCGGAAGGCCACCGTTCACTCCAGGCTTTTACGCGTTGGAAGCCGGGTAGGGGATGTTCGGGGTGTTGCAGACGTTTGAATTGTCGGAATAAATCAATGAAAAGGTCAGTTTCGAGGTATTCTTCCAGTTTGCCGGTGAGGAAATCATAGAGTAAGGAGAGGGTTGAAACAGGCAGTTGCTTGTCCGTTGAGAGCTCATGTACTTTTTGTCCGTCATAATCAATCAGAAGTCGAATCAGCTTGCCGGCCTCACTTTCCGCTTGGGGATGTCCCGCCATATACTCCGACAGATATGTTTTGAAAGTCTGTGCATCTCCGCTTCGGGCGGCGATGCCGGTCAGTTCGGGGAGTTCGTGCCGGTAAAGTTGTTTCAGTTGTGAGGGAGTGAGTGCAAGCATTTTCTTTTGTTTCATACGCAATTCTTTTTTAGAGATTAATAATCGGTGATTGGCGCAGGATGCGCTTTCAATATTCCGTGAGGGGAAAAACGGTCTGATAAATATAACAAAAAAAGGCGGGGTATAAAAACCTCGCCTTTCGTCTTATGAAATATTTTAGATTTCTTTTTGTTTTGCTAACAAACGCTTTTCTGCCTATTTGTCAAAACTTTAGCTTATGCTTTTTCTTGTTCGTCACCTTTCTTTTTGGGTTCTTTCTTTGCCAGCATGACTATGTTGTATACATATTCTGTCATCCATTGTTCCGAGTATCCCAACCGCTCTTTGTATTGGCGGACTGTCATAGCGGTCTTGTGCACATCGTCCTTTTTCCACACGGTCTTGGTGCAAACCTCATGTACTGTTTTTTCGGTCATGCTGCGTAATGCGCCTTTGAAGATGGAAGGCATACGGAATTTCCATTGCATCAAGTTGCCCATTAACATCATCAGGTCGTTGGAGAATCCCTGATACATGAAAAGATAGGCTTGTACATCGTTCTGTGTACGGCAGTGTTTTTTTACAGATGCGTCAATTTCTTTAAAGAAGCTCTCGCTGATGCCGTAATCCTGCATCAGCATCTTGCGGGAAGCCGCTTTTTCTGCTTGTCCCAGACGTCCGCCTTGTGTGGGGATTTTGAATAAACGTTTGAAGTTGGCTACATCCGGCACAAAACGGATGTTGGTGATGCCCAGGTTGGCGGCTATCACGGACTGGAAATAGACGCGTGTCAATGAAACGAAGTCCTCCACATTTCTGGAAGAAACCTCTTCCGAATTCTTGTTGAATAGTTTGGCAAATATACCCATGATGATAATTTTTCTGATTTATGGGCGCAAAGGTAGTAAATAACTTGCTTTTTACCAGCACTCCAACTCTTTATTTCAGCTTGAAGTGAAACTTATGCCTTTCGAATACGGGTTCGACAATGTCATAACGGATGAGTTTGGCAAGCAGATGCTCTGCAGCACGGCGTGACAGACGTGCCAGACGGCAATAACGGTTCAGTGACAACCGGTCGTTTTGTTCCAGTAAATCAAGCAGTAGCTGCTCCCGTTCGGTATATTCCATCAATTCTCCTTGAGGACTTTCGCTTTGTTGCCAGATACGCAGATGTACCGGGGTGGCAAGTATGTTCTCGTCCTTGATGCGCAGATAGGCAAGATATTTGCCGGCTTCGTCCTTGGCATATACCGGTTTACGGTCGCTTTCATCGATTTGCACCAGCAATACGCTGCGGCCTTCTACCTGATAGGTCTGTGTGCTGTAACTCACTTCCGGCCGGCAGTATAACCGGGCTGCTGCCTCTATCATATATTGTTCTTCATCGGAACGCACTCCGGCAATCTTACCATTGTCCTTTACGCCGATGAGAAGCCGTCCGCCGTCCGTATTTGAAAAGGCAGAAAGCGTCTTGGCAATTTTTCGCGCATCAGATATTTCGAACTTAAAATCTTGTTGTTGGTGCTCTCCTTCGGCTATGAGAGCATGTATATATTGGGTATCAGTAAGCGTTTTCATGTCTGCAAAAATAGATAAAAAACACGTATAAGCCTTTTTAAATGCCGATTTTGCGTATTATTTCAAAAAAAATATCGTTTTTCTGCATTTATTTCAAGAAAGAATGTATTTTTGTCGGACATTATTAACGAAGTAATTAAAAAAGGATTATGAAA
>PPYE01740991.1_pt1 | contig 15385 bp, 13 predicted proteins | sample 1559881 | NCBI WGS metagenome assembly PPYE01 (sample SAMN08240022, study PRJNA423297) | Human gut metagenome, whole genome shotgun sequencing project. | reverse complement strand
ACGGTGAGGAACCACCTGTTCCCATTCCGAACACAGAAGTTAAGCTCACTTGTGCCGAAGATAGTTGGCTGGAAACGGCTTGTGAAAATAGGTAGATGCCGGCTTCTCTTTTTTATGGCCCGTTGGTCAAGCGGTTAAGACAGCGGCCTCTCACGCCGTTAACGTGGGTTCGATTCCCGCACGGGTCACCAGGAAGGGCACCATAGCGTAAGCTAAGGTGCTTTTTTGTATGTCTAAAACCACTCGCTAGGCGAGTGGTTCGATAAAGATTATATCGATGAGTAATGAAACTCAAACGAAGAATTTTGGAATAGTACCAGTGGGGCAATTCCAGACTGGGTTATTGGCGTATCGCCGGTAGTCCTGGCAACGCAGATGCCGTGCCGCAGCCGCCGGAGCGGTGCTTAAGCCGTAAGGCGGGAATTGTGCGGTGTTGCCTTAGGTAAAAAAGCAAACAAACAGAACACTTCATTCAAATGCATATAGCGGCTATTTATTTCATACAGAGACAAATAGCGGCACAGAACAGATATAATAAAAGAAGCTATAAAAAGCAGGTATTCACGTGGAGGACGATATCGTTTCTACATGAACACCTGCTTTTTTATTTATTATTTACTGGTGAAACAAATAGTGGTAGCCAAGTATTCATCACTGACCCAACCATAAATCCCATTGTAATATACAACAACCCAGTCAGGCACATTGCTGCTATAGCCGCATTCCCATACGATGATACCGTAGGGGATATTATCCATTTTTTCATAATTTGTACCGGGACCTTTACGCATAACCAGCCCATGATCAGCAGTGGTGTAGGTACAAAGGCTATCAATTCGGCTAAGCGTTACATCTGGTGCAATGCATCCATCCGGCAGAATAATGTCGGCATTGTTTTCGGTATAATCCTGTACTTGCAGCAAGCCCCAAAGGCCATTCTGTTTTGCCCATACGCAGCCATCGCGCGCGGGGGCTAAATCTTCATATTGCCCAGCGGAAATTATCTCATTGCCGTAAACATCCAGAACTAGCTTTTGTCTGGATTGATTTTTCACAACTACCATGCCAGATAAGTCTGCGTAAGGATATTCAACCGTTCCGTTCATGATGGTATAGCTGTGGCAACAGCTTCACTGGTCGGGGAAAGAGCAGCGGAGGAAGCAGGTTTATTTTCTGGCGCTGCAGCACAAGCGGTAAGCATTATTGCGGTGATAACACTGGCGGAAAATGAGAATAACTTCCTTTTCATGGCTTTTCACTCCTTGCGTAAATGATTTTTCGGTAAGATGAAGAAGTAATATAAGAAAGTGAAGTCATAAACCCTATAATATCTTATTTTATCAAAAATATCTGCTAATGGGAATAGCTAACAATTCTACATGGATAAATTTGGATAGTATGACAAAGATTGCAGAACTGGAGTGAAAGTCCGAATTATGGGATGAGTGATCTGCTATAATAGAGAAAAGCAAAACAGAAGGGAGTTTGATTATGCACCAGGAGAAAAAGATGCTGGCTCATATCAGTGAAGACGGAACCCGCGTCCAAACGGTAGCGGACCATTTGCAGGGAACGGCAGTCCTATGTGGGCAATTTGCAGCAGCCTTTGATGCCCAGCAACAGGGAACTTGGCTTGGATTACTGCATGATATTGGTAAATATAGTACAAAGTTTCAAAAGCGCCTGCAAGGTGGAGAGAAAGTGGATCACTCAACGGCTGGTGCACAGGTGGCTGCCCGATATGGTCAAATCCCACTGGCTTTTGCTATTGCGGGACACCATAGCGGCCTGCCGGATGGAGGAGGCCGAAGCGATACCGCGCAGGATGCGACAATGTTTGGGCGATTGAAAAAGAGCGTTGAACCCTATACCCAATGGACGAATGAGATTAAACTGCCGTCCATACCGCCCCAGCCGGAAATGATGAAGGAAAATCGTTTTACACAGGCATTTTATACCCGGATGTTGTATTCCTGCCTGGTCGATGCGGACTATCTGGATACGGAAAACTTTATGAGCAGCCCTAAACCGCGCGGACAAGGCCAGACAATGGATGAACTGCTGAAAAGGTTGAACCAATATACCGCAAAATGGAGCCATCCCCAGGGAACCTTGAATCAGCGCCGCAGTTCAATTTTGAGTGCCTGTACAACGGCAGGGCAAACAGGGCGGCGCGGCCTTTATTCCCTGACCGTTCCTACAGGCGGGGGAAAAACGGTAGCGTCATTGGCATTTGCGCTTTCGCTAGCGGTAAAGAACCATATGGACCGGGTTATTTATGTGATCCCTTATACATCCATTATTGACCAGACCGCGGATGTGTTTTCGGAAATATTAGGAGCAGAAAATGTTTTGGAACACCATTCAGGGGTGGACTACTCTGCCAAGGAAGATGATGAGCCGGCAGCCTACCGCAAAGCATTGGCGGCGGAAAACTGGGATGCTCCGGTGGTGGTTACCACATCCGTGCAATTCTTTGAATCACTTTACGGCAACCATGCGTCACAATGCCGTAAATTACATAACATTGCAAATAGCGTGGTCATTTTTGACGAAGCACAAAACCTGCCGGTTCCTTATTTGCGCCCCTGCGTTGCGGCAATCGCGCAGCTGGTACAGCATTACCGCGCAGCAGCGGTGCTTTGCACGGCCACACAACCAGCTTTGCAGCCCTTGTTTGATGAACTGGCGCCTGGGCTGCAGATGACGGAACTTTGCCCACATCCCAAAGAGCAATATCAAGCATTCCGGCGTACAACGCTAAAAATGCGCGGAGAGTTGGAACAAAGCCAGCTTGGCGCAGAACTGGCAGCGCAGGAACAAGTGCTGTGTATTGTAAACCGGAGAAAAACAGCACAGGAATTATACAATAACCTGCCCAAAGAAGGCAGCTACTGCCTGACAACATTGCTATACCCAGCCCATCGCAAACAGTTATTGCAGGAAATCCGGGAACGCTTAAAAGATGGGCTGCCCTGCCGTGTGATATCAACTTCTTTGATCGAAGCGGGTGTTGATGTGGATTTCCCGGCTGTGTACCGCGAGGAAGCAGGTTTGGATTCCATTTTGCAGGCGGCGGGGCGCTGCAATCGAGAGGGAAGACGCCCGGCGGAGCAGAGCTTGGTACAGATTTTCACATTGGAAGGGCAGCATGTACCGCGCATGCTGGAACAGAATGTATCCGCAACGCAAAGCGTCCTGAAAAAATATGCAGATCTGGCATCTCTGGAAGCAATCGAAACATACTTTCTGTTTTACCGTACCTTAAAAGGAGATAAAAGACTGGATGAACAGCAAATTCTGCAAGGGTTCGAGCAGGATATGGAAGGGCGCATTTTCCCCTTTGCAACAGCGGCAGAGAGGTTCCGCTTAATTGAAACACCTGCCGTGACCGTATACATTCCCCAAGGGAAAGGGGAACATTTGCTTGCACGATTGCGTGCAGGAGAGGTAAGCAAAACTTTGTTCCGTCAACTGGGGCAATATGGTGTTCCGGTTTACCCGGATCATCTGAAAACGCTGGAGAATGCCGGGGCGGTTTGCCAAATCAGTGAAGGCATATGGGAATTAACGGACGGAAGCCTTTACGATAACAACACGGGCCTTGCTATGGAAGCTGAAACGGGAGCAGCCTGGTTTGCATAAAGCAAAAGCGGCAGGGAGCCTGCCCTGCCGTTTTTGTGCGCTAAAGTAAAATCAACTATTTCTATCCACGGCATAAGCTGCCGACGCAACTTATTATAAAAGAAAACCGGATGAAAAGCAAACAAAAAGTATACATGATAAAAGGATTGACATTTGGTGCCAAGTAGCGTATATTGAAACTATAGCAAAATATAAATTAAAAACAACTGAAAATAGAAATGCAAAGGAGTTGATGCAGATGATCCAGCTGGAAGTATGGGGAAATTATGCTTTGCTCTCGAGGCCTGAGCTAAAAGTCGAAAGGGTTTCATATGAAGTTCTCACCCCTTCCGCGGCACGCGGCATAGTGGAAGCAATCTATTACCACCCCGGCTTACGGTGGAAAATCCGAAAAATCTATGTTATGAACCCAATCCGCTTTACCAACATCCGTCGGAACGAAGTAAAAAGCAAAATTCTTTGTTCCGATGTACGCAGCGCGATGCAGGGAACAGGGAAAGAGCTTTACCTTGCCACGCCCCAGCAGATCGTTCAGCGTGCAGCCATGGTGTTGCAGGACGTTCATTATGTGATTGAGGCAGAATTTGAGATGACTGACCGTGCGGCACCGAGCGACAATCCGGGAAAGTTCCAGGATATTGTTACCCGGCGCATGTCCAGGGGCCAGTGTTTTCATACCCCTTATTTTGGGTGCCGTGAATTTCCTGCCGCATTCCGCGCATGGCCCGGCGGGCCAATCCCGACCATTGAGGAAACACGGGATTTGGGATTCATGATATATGACTTTGACTACACTGACCCGCAGAACATAACCCCGATGTATTTCCATGCAAAATTGGAACATGGTGTGTTGAATGTGGCAGACTGCGAGGTGTACCGATGATTTTACAGGCTTTGGTACAATACTATGAAGATTTGCTGGCCAATGGCAAAATCACGCGCCCCGGTTGGACAAGCGCAAAAGTCAGTTGGGCTTTGGAACTGGATGAAAACGGCCAACTGATGGCATTGCACCCCTTGCAGCAAGAGGAAAAGCGCGGTAAAAAAACAGTGCTTGCTCCATGTCAGCTGCAAGTTCCGGAACAGGTTAAACGCTCTAGTGGTGTGGCAGCCAATTTTTTGTGTGATAACAGTGCTTACATGCTTGGCATTGACGGAAAAGGCAAACCGGAGCGTGCAATGCAGTGCTTTGCCGCTGCAAAGGAGCTGCATCTTGCCATTTTACAAAATGTTCCTGGTCAGGCGGCACAGGCAGTGCGGAACTTTTTTATAAACTGGGACCCCAAGGCGGCGGAGCAGAATCCAGCGCTGGAACAAAGTCTCAAGGAACTTTACAAGGGTGGCAATCTGGTATTTCTGATTCGGGAAAACTATGTTCAGGACGATCCGGAAATACAGGAAGCCTGGCAGCGGCAGTGTGATAAGAACACGGATGCACCGGAAATCCGATGCCTGGTTACAGGGCAAAAGGCACCGCTTGCCCGCCTGCACCCGGCGATTAAAGGCGTGACCGGGGCACAGCCTTCCGGCGCATCGATTGTTTCTTTTAATGCGGACGCTTTTTGCTCATACGGACATGAACAGGGGGGCAATGCGCCGGTTGGCAGTTATGCGGCCTTTGCCTATGCACAGGCATTAAACTATCTGCTGGCAGACAGGGAACATGTTCAGCGCGTGGGCGATACCACCATTGTCTGCTGGGCAGCAGGTGGAGAGACCGCCTACCAGCAGGTAGCAATGGATGCATTGTTTGCCATGGATGCGCCTGTCAGCGAAAGTGATGTGCGAAATGCAGTGGACAAGCTGGTCCATGGACAGAGTGTAGAGTGGCAGAACGTGACACTTGACCCACAAAGGCACTTTTATGTGCTTGGCTTGGCTCCTAATGCGGCGCGCCTCTCGGTTCGCTTTTTCTGGCAGGATACATTTCAAACGCTGCTTGATAATGTGCAGAAGCATTATGACCGCTTAGAGATTGTGCGCCCCGCTTATGATAAATTCCCGCGGCTGGGGGTGTATTGGCTGCTGCAGGAAACCGTCAACACCAATTCCCGCAGCCCATCGGCAGCACCGCAGCTGGCGGGCGATGTTCTGCGTGCAATCCTGAATAATACAAGGTACCCGGCAACCCTGCTGGATGGCGTTATGATGCGTATCCGCGCAGAGCAAAAAGTAACACGCGGCCGTGCCGCTATTATAAAAGCATACTACCTGCGTAATGAAGATCCCCGTTGCCCAAAGGAGGTATTAACTGTGGGAAATAACAAGGAAACAAATTATCAACCGTATGTTATGGGTCAGCTTTTTGCTGTGCTGGAAGCAATCCAGATGGCGGTAAACCCGGATATCAATACAACCATCAAGGACAGGTATTTTAATGCAGCGGCTTCCACGCCGGCCACTGTGTTCCCAACAATTCTGATGCTGGCGCAAAAGCATATGCAAAAAATGAGCAAGCCACAAAAGATTTATTACGATAAGCAGATCGCTGCGCTGGCGGGCGGAAAACTGGAAGGAAGCTTTCCCGCACGGCTGACCTTGCCGGAACAAGGCGCTTTTATCCTTGGCTATTACCATCAGACACAGGAACGCTATACAAAGAAAGTGGAGGAATAACAATGGCACAGGCAATCAAAAACCGGTATGATTTTGTAATTCTGTTTGACGTTGAAAACGGAAATCCGAACGGCGACCCGGATGCAGGCAACATGCCGCGTGTCGACCCGGAAACGGGATATGGCATTGTTACAGATGTCTGCTTGAAGCGTAAGATTCGCAACTATGTCGAAGTGGCCAAAGAAGATGAAGCAGGATACCAGATTTACATTAAAGATCAGGTTCCCCTGAACCGCAGCGATAAAAAAGCACTCGAATACTTGGGCATTGATGCTGATGCCAAGGACGCCCTGAAAGTCGCCAAGAAAGATGACCCGGAGTTGGACCGTAAAATCCGGGACTTTATGTGCCAGAACTTTTATGATATCCGTACCTTTGGCGCCGTTATGACAACCTTTGTAAAAGGCGCACTGAACTGTGGGCAGGTGCGTGGCCCGGTTCAGTTGAGCTTTGCACGCTCGGTGGATCCTGTCCTCCCGCAGGAAGTGACCATTACCCGTATTGCCATTACGACCGAAGCGGATGCAGAGCGAAAAGGCACTGAGATGGGCCGCAAGTATGTGATCCCGTATGGCTTGTACCGTGCAGAGGGTTATGTTTCTGCCAACCTTGCCCGCAAAACTACAGGATTCTCAGAGGATGACCTGCAGCTGCTGTGGCAGGCAATCCTGAATATGTTTGAAAATGACCACAGTGCAGCCCGCGGCAAAATGGCAGTTCGGGAACTGATCGTGTTCAAGCATGATTCGGAACTGGGCAATGCGCCGTCTTATAAACTTTTTGACGCAGTTCATGTCACACACGCAGAGAAAATCACTTTCCCACGCAGCTACCATGACTATGTGGTGACCGTGGATGAAAATCTTCCGGCAGGGGTAACGTGTGAGAGGCTGTCGTAATGGTTTCCCCAGATGATTACCTGCTGATGTCCGGTATCCAGCATTTCAGCTTTTGCCGCCGTCAGTGGGCACTCATACACCTGGAACAACAATGGTCCGAAAACCAACGCACCGCCGAAGGCCGCCTGCAGCATACACGCTGCCATGATGTTACCCTGACGGAAAAACGCGGCGATTTGCTGATCGCCCGCGGTATGAGGGTCGTCAGCCACCGCTTAAAATTGACCGGCGACTGCGATGTGGTAGAGTTTCACAAGGATCCAAACGGCGTGTCATTGCAGGGCCGCCGCGGCCTGTGGCAGCCCATGCCCGTGGAATATAAGCATGGCCGCAGCAAGGTAAACGATGCCGACCATTTGCAGCTCTGCGCACAGGCCATGGCGCTGGAAGAAATGCTGGTGTGCGAGGTGCCGGAAGGGGAAATCTTTTATGAAGAAACCCGGCAGCGGGAACATGTTTCCCTGACACCGGAACTGCGCAGCACCGCGCAGACCATGGCGGATGAGATGAACCGCCTGTTTGCGCGCGGCTATACCCCAAAAAGCAAACCCGGCAAGCATTGCAATGCCTGCTCACTGAAAGAGCTTTGCCTGCCGGCGCTGTATCAGCAGGCAGACCCGGCGGCGTATCTGCGGGAGCATATTGAGGAGGGCGCGCCATGAGAAAGCTGCTCAACACCCTGTTTGTCATCAATGAGGACGCTTACCTGACATTGGATGGCGAAAACCTTGTTGTTACCCGCAATAAGCAGGAAACCCACCGCTATGCCCTGCATACGCTGGAAGGCATCGTCTGCTTTACTTACGCGGGTGCCAGCCCCGCTTTGATGGGAGCTTGTGCCCGGCGGGGCATTGACCTTTGCTTTTTTGACCCGTATGGCAGATTTCAGGCCCGCACCGTGGGGGAAGAACGCGGCAATGTGCTGCTGCGTCAGGCGCAGTACCGCGTGTCGGATGATCCGGCCCAGAGCTGTCGCTATGCCCGGAGCTTTATCCTTGGTAAAGTGTATAACGCACGCTGGGTGCTGGAACGCGCAACCCGCGATCATCCCCAGCGTGTCCCGGTCGAAAAACTGAAACGCACCTCCACCCAGCTGGCCGCCGCGCTGCCGCTGATACAGACCAGCGATGATCCGGAACAGCTGCGCGGCCTGGAAGGCGAGGCAGCCCAGCGCTACTTTGACTGCCTGAATGACCTGATTCTGCAGCAAAAGCAGGATTTTGTGTTTGAGGGCCGCAGCCGCCGTCCACCGCTGGACAATGTGAATGCGCTGCTTTCGTTTGCCTACAGCATGCTGGCGCGGGAGTGTGCATCCGCCTTGACCGCTGTGGGCCTGGACCCTTATGTTGGCTTTATGCACCGCCCGCGCCCCGGCCGCAAAAGTCTGGCACTTGACCTGATGGAAGAACTGCGGGCGGTTTATGCAGACCGGCTGGTCATCAGCTGCATCAATCAAAAGATCATCACGGCAAAACACCTGCAAAAACAGGAAAATGGTGCCGTACTGCTGACGGATGATGGCCGCAAAGCTTTCCTGACCGCATGGCAGAACAAAAAGAAGGAAGAGATCACCCATCCGTTTTTGAAAGAAAAACTGCCCTGGGGGCTGGTGCCCTATGTTCAGGCGCTTTTGCTGGCCCGTGCTCTGCGCGGCGACCTGGAAGTGTACCCACCGTTTTTCTGGAAGTGAGGTGCCGTTATGTTGGTGCTTGTAACCTATGATGTCAACACCGAAACAGCCGCTGGTCGTCGCAGGCTGCGCAAAGTAGCAAAAGTCTGTGTAGACTACGGCCAGCGGGTGCAAAACTCCGTATTTGAGTGCCTGCTGGATGCCGCGCAATACACGATGTTCAAAGCAAAATTGACCGAACTGATCGATTCGGAATCGGACAGCTTGCGCTTTTATCAACTGGGAAACCATTACAAAAGCAAAGTCGAGCATGTGGGTCTGCACCCGGATTTTGATCAGGATGGAATCTTGTTTGCTTAGTGCGAGGGGAAGGCAATCATAAAATTCCCGGTTCCTTCGCACCAGAAAATATGGAAAAAACAGGGGCAGAAAGGGTAAAATACAGCCTTGCCTGTCAGCATGAAGATGCAATCTCCATAAAATTTGTTTCATATGCGCAAAAGTGCCCCACTGTTTTGTGCACTTTTGCTGTCGCTCTCCGCAAGGAGAGCGTGGATAGAAATTTGATTGACGAAATCCAGCTTGAATTTAACAGTCGTCGCTCTCCGCAAGGAGAGCGTGGATAGAAATGATAATGGAAACGCCGTGGCGGTATCTGATTTAGGTCGCTCTCCGCAAGGAGAGCGTGGATAGAAATCCGGAAATACTTATCTAGTAAAACTTCGCAAATGTCGCTCTCCGCAAGGAGAGCGTGGATAGAAATTCAAACCCCGCAATTATGCGCTCTGTCATTGGTAGTCGCTCTCCGCAAGGAGAGCGTGGATAGAAATCGATCTCTAAAGGAAGCAGCGCATTTTACGATGTGTCGCTCTCCGCAAGGAGAGCGTGGATAGAAATGATTGCTCGTTTTAAGCGTGAACGCAAAGTCATGAGTCGCTCTCCGCAAGGAGAGCGTGGATAGAAATATCTGTAATACACTGCGGATAGATTGCCATTTATGTCGCTCTCCGCAAGGAGAGCGTGGATAGAAATAACTTCCGCAGTCGCTTTTTTGACCGCGCCTGTGGTGGTCGCTCTCCGCAAGGAGAGCGTGGATAGAAATATCGCCGCTGATGTGGCCGTGGTCCCCGCTGAACAGTCGCTCTCCGCAAGGAGAGCGTGGATAGAAATATCTGCTAGTGATTCGTTGGCTGATACATCGGAGTCGCTCTCCGCAAGGAGAGCGTGGATAGAAATACAGTTTCCTCTCCATGGGCTTGGATGGGAGGTTGTCGCTCTCCGCAAGGAGAGCGTGGATAGAAATCAATGTTGGGTTTCCGATCGCGGCATTTTTGCTGATGTCGCTCTCCGCAAGGAGAGCGTGGATAGAAATATGGCAAGGGGCATATTTATTTGACCTCCTTTCCGTCGCTCTCCGCAAGGAGAGCGTGGATAGAAATTACACCGCGAATGCTGTTGACCAGATTTTACCCGGTCGCTCTCCGCAAGGAGAGCGTGGATAGAAATCTTACCTATCAGCTTTGGCAGTTTGGCCGGGCCTTGTCGCTCTCCGCAAGGAGAGCGTGGATAGAAATACGCAGCATTGTATATAATTCCGCGTCAGGCTGGATGTCGCTCTCCGCAAGGAGAGCGTGGATAGAAATATAACCATTGGCATTAAGCTTTGCAATCATACCCGTCGCTCTCCGCAAGGAGAGCGTGGATAGAAATAAGCCTATAGCGTGCGTTGGCAGTGACCCAAACGCCCGTCGCTCTCCGCAAGGAGAGCGTGGATAGAAATGCCGATGGGCTCAAAAGCACGCATTGGATAAAGGCGTCGCTCTCCGCAAGGAGAGCGTGGATAGAAATCCACGGTGGACACTTGTGTGTACACGCTGCGTACAGTCGCTCTCCGCAAGGAGAGCGTGGATAGAAATAATCAACTCTTTTGCGCCCTCTTTTTTATTTACACCTGGTCGCTCTCCGCAAGGAGAGCGTGGATAGAAATAATGGTCAGGGCTTCGCACAAACCCAATACATCAGTCGCTCTCCGCAAGGAGAGCGTGGATAGAAATCGAGACTGGTCAGGGGGCTTGTGTAGTCGCGCACGGTCGCTCTCCGCAAGGAGAGCGTGGATAGAAATCTGCAAGTGCTATTGGGACTATCTGCGAGCGTGAGGTCGCTCTCCGCAAGGAGAGCGTGGATAGAAATAAAAATACCCCGTGCCATAACTGACACGGGGCTAGTCGCTCTCCGCAAGGAGAGCGTGGATAGAAATGTATATGTTCGCTAGGCCCACGCCCTCACCACGCCGTCGCTCTCCGCAAGGAGAGCGTGGATAGAAATAATCCGTATCAATATATTGTGAGTTGCAACTATTGTCGCTCTCCGCAAGGAGAGCGTGGATAGAAATTGATTCTGACGTTGATTCTGCTAGTGGTACTCTTTGTCGCTCTCCGCAAGGAGAGCGTGGATAGAAATCCTTATATCCCGCTTGCCAAGGTCCGGCACTGTGGTCGCTCTCCGCAAGGAGAGCGTGGATAGAAATATTACCAACGAGCTACTGACGGCCCTCAAGACCGTCGCTCTCCGCAAGGAGAGCGTGGATAGAAATATTTTTTGTTGTCATCTCCTTAATATACCAGCAGACGTCGCTCTCCGCAAGGAGAGCGTGGATAGAAATTCGGCGTGGGGACGACGCGGGACAGGCGCGGGGTGTAGTCGCTCTCCGCAAGGAGAGCGTGGATAGAAATCATTTGACATCGCCGAACTCACAGCGCATTTACGTCGCTCTCCGCAAGGAGAGCGTGGATAGAAATGACACAGTTTGTGCCAATAACTACAAGCGACGTGTCGCTCTCCGCAAGGAGAGCGTGGATAGAAATATCTTTGCTTAAAGCATCCAAAACGGGGGGCACCGTCGCTCTCCGCAAGGAGAGCGTGGATAGAAATAAATGATTGCCTGTCTGCCAAGTTGATGTATCAGGGTGTCGCTCTCCGCAAGGAGAGCGTGGATAGAAATTGCAGCAGTTGCGTTTTACAACGCAACGAGCAACCGTCGCTCTCCGCAAGGAGAGCGTGGATAGAAATAAGGTGGATTTGCTGAAACAATCAGCGGTGGTTGTCGCTCTCCGCAAGGAGAGCGTGGATAGAAATACAGCGTCGGCGAGACCATCACACGCGGCCAATGTCGCTCTCCGCAAGGAGAGCGTGGATAGAAATGATAACCTGCAAGTGCCGGCCAGCGTATCAAAAGTCGCTCTCCGCAAGGAGAGCGTGGATAGAAATATCGGCGCATCATAGGGCCTGACCGCAAAAATAGTGTCGCTCTCCGCAAGGAGAGCGTGGATAGAAATAATTTCGGTCGCCTCCATTACAATGTAAGTGTCGGTCGCTCTCCGCAAGGAGAGCGTGGATAGAAATTTTTGATACGCTGGCCGGCACTTGCAGGTTATCGGTCGCTCTCCGCAAGGAGAGCGTGGATAGAAATCGTCATTGGTGGTTGTTTGGTCGTCGGTGGTCGTGGTCGCTCTCCGCAAGGAGAGCGTGGATAGAAATTTTTGCCACAGGGCTGTCCACCAAGTCAATCAGCGTCGCTCTCCGCAAGGAGAGCGTGGATAGAAATCTGCCCGGTCGCCATTTTGTTGATCTCGGTCAGGTCGCTCTCCGCAAGGAGAGCGTGGATAGAAATGTCTGTAATGCCCAGGGTGTAGGTGTTATCACAAGTCGCTCTCCGCAAGGAGAGCGTGGATAGAAATATTGGTGCATCATAGGGCCGGACCGCAAAAATAGTGTCGCTCTCCGCAAGGAGAGCGTGGATAGAAATTGAAATTCCACACGGGCGTCTTTGCCCTCTGCGCTCGTCGCTCTCCGCAAGGAGAGCGTGGATAGAAATCTTGGAGCTTTCGATCGTCATAAACTCACGATCGGTCGCTCTCCGCAAGGAGAGCGTGGATAGAAATACCGGCCTTGCAAAGATACTGGTTATTGCCACCAGTCGCTCTCCGCAAGGAGAGCGTGGATAGAAATAGAGTGGCAATCCCTCTTGGATTCCATTTCAGCAGGTCGCTCTCCGCAAGGAGAGCGTGGATAGAAATCGCCAACTTCTGCAAGAACCGTTTTTGTCCTACGTCGCTCTCCGCAAGGAGAGCGTGGATAGAAATACACATCCAATATTGTTGTTCCGCCTGCCGTTAATGTCGCTCTCCGCAAGGAGAGCGTGGATAGAAATATCGTTGAGATTCACCCGGACGGCCGCCTGACATGGTCGCTCTCCGCAAGGAGAGCGTGGATAGAAATCACGATGACTATCTCAAACTTGCAAAGTTTGAGGGGTCGCTCTCCGCAAGGAGAGCGTGGATAGAAATGATTGGCAAGCAGAAGAGCGTTGACGAGATTATTGGTCGCTCTCCACAAGGAGAGCGTGGATAGAAATATCTTGCAGCCGATGTAGTGACGGCCCTGCTTGGTCGCTCTCCGCAAGGAGAGCGTGGATAGAAATCACCAACCGACGGGAATTTCGGAAATGGGGGTGCCGTCGCTCTCCGCAAGGAGAGCGTGGATAGAAATAACTTTGGTCGCCTCCATTACAACGTATGTTTCGTCGCTCTCCGCAAGGAGAGCGTGGATAGAAATATGGGCGTAGGGACGACACGGGACAGGCGCGGGGTGTCGCTCTCCGCAAGGAGAGCGTGGATAGAAATCAGAAAGAATCCGTTGCGCATAAAACTTTTGACGCGTCGCTCTCCGCAAGGAGAGCGTGGATAGAAATAAGGCCATCATACTGGCCGACGGGCTGCGGTGCGAGTCGCTCTCCGCAAGGAGAGCGTGGATAGAAATCAAAGTCCCTGAAGATCAGTACACGGCCCTGTCGTCGCTCTCCGCAAGGAGAGCGTGGATAGAAATCCTGACGACGGTATTGCACTGGTACCACATCAGCAGTCGCTCTCCGCAAGGAGAGCGTGGATAGAAATTGCCGTACCAGTGGGGCGTGTGGACCACGGCCCACGTCGCTCTCCGCAAGGAGAGCGTGGATAGAAATTAACGTCGGTTTTCCGATCGCCGCATTTTTACTGGTCGCTCTCCGCAAGGAGAGCGTGGATAGAAATCTCCAAGTACGCATTGTAACTTGAGGATTGTTCCGTCGCTCTCCGCAAGGAGAGCGTGGATAGAAATGTTTTTCCAACAGGCGGCAGACATAACCCGTAAAGTGTCGCTCTCCGCAAGGAGAGCGTGGATAGAAATGCACATGTCATGCTCTGGCTCAAAAACTCCCATGTGTCGCTCTCCGCAAGGAGAGCGTGGATAGAAATTTGCCTAAAATCATTGTTAAGCGCCATAGCACTGGTCGCTCTCCGCAAGGAGAGCGTGGATAGAAATAAACGCACGCATCGGATACAGACAATTGCACAAGTCGCTCTCCGCAAGGAGAGCGTGGATAGAAATTTGTGATAGCGCCCGCATATACGCTTCAAGGCTTGCGTCGCTCTCCGCAAGGAGAGCGTGGATAGAAATAGGTCGGCAACGCCGTTCAGGTCAATCTCCGTGTGTCGCTCTCCGCAAGGAGAGCGTGGATAGAAATACGAGACCCCCGAACAGGCAGCAACAGAGACCGGTCGCTCTCCGCAAGGAGAGCGTGGATAGAAATCTCGTAATTCACATCAGGGTTTGCGCGGGGCACAACGTCGCTCTCCGCAAGGAGAGCGTGGAATGTTTCTCTTTCTGACTGTTCAGGGTGGTTTTGTTCATGCGGATATCCGCTTTAATTTTAAAAATTGCTATAGTAAAGAACTCTCGCATAAAATAATATAAAAATATTATATTATCTACTTGACAAGGTACCCCGGCGGGGTATATAGTGAATATACCCCGCCGGGGTACCTTGCATGTGATGGGAGGGTAATATAATGCAGGAAAACGAAAAGAAGGAACCGTGTTGCTGCTGTGCACACAAAACAAAGCATCGCAGTGAAGAAGAGTATAAAAGCCTGGTCCACAGACTGAACCGGATCGAAGGGCAGATTCGGGGCATCCGTGGGATGGTGGAAAACGAAGCGTATTGTCCGGATATTCTGGTGCAGTCGGCGGCGGTAACGGCGGCGATGAACGCGTTCAACCGTGAGCTGCTGGCAAACCATATCCGCACCTGTGTGGCGGATGGTATCCGTGCCGGGAATGACGAAGTTGTGGATGAGCTGCTGAAAACGCTGCAGAAACTGATGAAATAAGCATTGCCTGCACAAAATAGCAGAAGCAGAACATGAAATAAATGCACGAGTGTTTGAGCCAGCAAAAATGCTATGCCAGTGCCCAGTACGATTGTTTTTCTGTTCACAAACATCGGTAAAAGTTTGTGTAACATTACCAGAGCCATGAATAAATTCCAGTCATTCCCTGTGAGCGGGTGTGGATAGAAATGCCGCATCGGCCTTGGTTTCCCCCAACGTATCGCTCTCCGCAAGGAGAGTGTGGATAGAAATGGTAACCTCAATAATACGTCGAATTGCAGGCTAGCCGCTCACCAAAAGGGGAGTGAGGATAGGGCAACACCGCACAATTCCCGCCTTGCGGCTTAAGCACCGCTCCGGCAGCTGCGGCACGGCATCTGCGTTGCCAA
>PPYE01047416.1_pt1 | contig 15388 bp, 10 predicted proteins | sample 1559881 | NCBI WGS metagenome assembly PPYE01 (sample SAMN08240022, study PRJNA423297) | Human gut metagenome, whole genome shotgun sequencing project. | reverse complement strand
TGTGATACCAATCTGAAAGCCGATGAGCACGGACTTCTTTAGATATAGTTGTTGGATCTTTACATAAAAATGCTGCAATGTCTTTAAATGTAGTCCCTTTTGCCAGTTCATTTTCAATATAGATCCGATCATTTAAAGTAAGGTGCTTCTGGTTTCCTGGTATATATTTACTCATAATGATTCTCCTTCTACTGCTGTCAGAAGGAGTCATAAACATAACATGATTATATGAAAGAGTAAATATCTACTGTGCGAGAGTGAATTCCATCACCCCATTGGGCGGTGGAATTTAGAAATTCATTTTAGGATTATCATTTAATACATATTTATTATGGTTTTTTTGAAGATTTTCAGCTATAATATGATAAGCTATACAGTAAATATGAATTTAATATTCAACTACCGAAATATAAGGATATAGAAATGAATAAAAAAGTTTACAAAACATTGGAATATAACAAAATCCTCACCATGCTAAGCAGCTACGCAGCATGTGATGAGACAAAGAAGCGGTGTCTTTCGCTTGAGCCTATCACCGATTTATACGAAATCAGACATCTGCAGACCACCACTGCCGATGCACTAAGCCGCCTGTATAAGGACAGCGGAGTGTCCTTCGTTGGCATACACAATGTACATGCTTCCCTAAAGAGGCTTGATATCGGCGGTGCACTGAATACGACCGAGCTTCTTCGCATCTGCAGTCTTTTGGAGGTTGCAAAGCGCGTGAAGGCTTATGGCAGAAGCGCCATGGACAATGAGAAGCAGGATTCACTCTCCGGTCTGTTTGCAGGGATTGAACCGGTTTCTGCACTCTGCGATGAGATTAAGAGGTGCATTTTATCTGAGGAAGAGATTGCCGATGATGCGAGTCCTGAGCTTTTTAAGATAAGAAAAAGCATACGCGGCATGAACGACAGAATCCATGCGCAGCTCACCAAGCTCATGAACAACAGCACAACGAGGACATATCTGCAGGATGCGGTTGTGACCATGCGCGACGGCAGATATTGTCTGCCTGTAAAGGCTGAGGCAAAGGGCAATGTACCCGGCATGATGCACGACCAGTCATCTACCGGCTCTACCCTTTTTATCGAGCCGATGGCTGTCGTCAATTTGAATAACGAGCTCAAGGAGCTTTTCATAAAGGAGCAGGATGAGATTGAAAAAATCCTTGCAGCGCTCAGCGACAAGGTTGCAATGAATGCGGCTGCTTTGGAGCAGGACTATGAGATTCTTTCAGAGCTTGACTTCATTTTTGCAAAGGCAAATCTGGCTAAATCATACAACGGTGTGGCACCGGAGTTCAACACCGAAGGACATATCAATATCAGAAAGGGCCGTCATCCGCTTTTGGATGCTAAAAAGGTGGTCCCTATAGATGTACGGCTCGGTGAGGAATATAAGCAGCTTATCATCACTGGACCAAATACCGGCGGTAAAACAGTTTCACTAAAGACTGTCGGACTTTTGACTCTCATGGGTCAGGCAGGTCTTCACATTCCTGCGGCTGACAGGTCAAAGCTCGCCATCTTTGAAGATGTCTTTGCGGATATAGGCGATGAGCAGAGTATTGAGCAAAGTCTCAGTACCTTCTCGTCTCACATGACCAATATCGTAAAAATTCTTGAAAAAGCCGATGACAGAAGCCTTTGCCTGTTCGATGAGCTCTGCTCGGGAACCGACCCGACAGAGGGTGCGGCACTTGCCATCTCAATTTTAAACAGACTGCACCAGTATGGCGCCATCACCATGGCCACCACACACTACAGCGAGCTGAAAGTGTATGCGCTTTCCACAGACGGTGTGGAAAATGCCTGCTGTGAGTTCAATGTGGAGACTTTAAGCCCTACCTACCGCCTGTTAATCGGTATTCCTGGAAAGAGTAACGCATTTGCAATCTCATCAAAGCTTGGTCTGGACGAAAACATCATCGAGGATGCAAAAAGCAGAATTAATGATAACGACCTTGATTTTGAGGATCTGATTGCAAGCCTCGAGTCACAGCGACAAACCATCGAAAAGGAACAGCTTGAAATCAACAGCTACAAGGCCGAGATTGAAAAGCTCAAGAAACAGCTCGAAGAGAAAAATGAGCGCATAGACAAGAGCAAAGACAAGATTTTACGCGAGGCAAATGAGGAAGCCTACAAGATACTGCAGGATGCAAAGGAGCTTGCCGACAAAACCATCCGCAATTTCAACAAATACGGACAGGGGCAGGCTCCTATGAGCCAGATGGAAAAGGAGCGCTCTGCCCTTCGTGACAAGATGAATGACAAGGAAAAGAAGCTGTCAGACATCAAGAAAAACACTGCCAAGGCAAATCACAAGGCGCCTAAGAAGCTGCGCATCGGTGATTCTGTGCTTGTGCTCTCCCTCAATCTGAAGGGAACCGTCCACACTCTGCCAAACGCCAAGGGCGATTTGTATGTGCAGATGGGTATACTGCGCTCGCTGGTTAACATTAATGACCTCGTGCTCTTAAACGACGATGTATCTCCTGCCAAGAAGTACGGCGGCAGCGGAAGCAAGATAAAGATGAGCAAATCGCTGTCAGTTTCATCAGAAATCAACCTGATTGGAAAGACTACGGATGAGGCACTTGCTCTCTTGGATAAATACTTAGACGACGCATATATCGCTCATCTTTCATCTGTGCGCATTGTCCACGGAAAAGGCACCGGTGCACTGCGAAAGGCTGTGCATGGACTTTTGAAGAGGACAAAAACTATTGCGGAATACCATCTCGGTGAGTTTGGTGAGGGCGATGCCGGAGTAACCATCGCAACCTTTAAATAACGACAATGTACTTTTACGGAATATAAATAATTTTTAAGAAGGAGATTAGAAATGGCTGTTAAACAGAAAATACTGATAGTAGACGACGACAACAATATAGCAGAGCTTATATCTCTATATCTGACCAAGGAATGCTATGACACCAAAATCGTAAATGACGGTGAGCAGGCTCTTATCGCGTTCGAGCACTACAAGCCAAACATGCTTCTTTTGGACCTCATGCTTCCGGGCATAGACGGCTATCAGGTATGCCGTGAGATACGTGCAAAGTCCGATGTGCCGATTATCATGCTCTCCGCAAAGGGCGAGGTATTTGACAAGGTTTTAGGCCTGGAGCTTGGCGCCGACGACTATATACTCAAGCCCTTTGACTCAAAGGAGCTTGTGGCAAGAGTCAAGGCCGTGCTCAGACGCTTCCAGCCTGCAAAGCCGGAGGCCTATGCTTCCGTAGATATCAAGTGTGTGGAGTACCCGGGGCTTATTGTAAATCTGTCCAACTACTCTGTCACTTATGACGGACAGCAGATTGATATGCCGCCAAAGGAGCTTGAGCTTTTATATTTTCTTGCCTCATCTCCAAATCAGGTGTTTACAAGGGAGCAGCTTCTGGACAACATATGGGGCTATGAATATGTCGGCGACACCCGCACTGTCGATGTGCATGTAAAGCGTCTCCGCGAGAAAATCAAGGACAAGCCAACCTGGCGCATCGCAACTGTCTGGGGCATCGGATACAAGTTTGAGGTAAAATAAATAATGAAACATACCATCTACACTAAGCTGTTAATCAGCTACCTGATTTACGGTGTCATCGCTTTTTTCATTATATGCACATTTACACAGCATCTCACCACAGACTATATTGAAAAGCAGGAGGCATCCAATCTCTACAGGGAAGCATCCATCATTGCAGGTGATTACGCCGCCGAATACTTTGGCTCATCCATGTCGCTTAGCGATTTCCAGAATCACATGAAAATCGTAGCCGACTATATGGATGCCAAGGTATGGGTGGTCAGCCCTGACGGTGAGCTGCTCATGGACTCAGATGATCCGACAATAGGCATTGATACCCAAAATGACAGTTCTAAGCCTGTAGTGATAAATGGCTTTGATGTCACCGATTTTGGCAGCAACAACTATATGATTGGAGATTTTTACGGCTCCTTCAAGCATAAGATGCTGTCTGTATTTTCCCCGGTAAATGTCTCGTACCAGAATATCGGCTACATAGTCATTCACAAGACAATGAGCCATATCACGGCAGGTGTAAACGGTTTTATGAATATCTCCTTTTACACTGTAGCGCTCATTTTTGCAGTGGCATTTATTATGCTTTTCATGATGAGCCGCTCTATTTACCGTCCTATCTCCAAAATCACAAAGACCGCAAAGAAGTATGCAAAGGGTGATTTCACTGCCCAGATTGATGTACATTCCAATGACGAAATCGGCTATCTGGCAAACACACTCAACTACATGGCAACGGAGCTAGATACGCTTGAGGATGATCAGCGCAAGTTTGTTTCCAACGTGTCACACGACTTTCGCTCCCCTCTTACCTCGATAAAGGGCTACGTGGAGGCCATGCTGGACGGAACCATTCCTGTTGAGATGCAGGATAAATACTTAAACATCATACTTTTTGAAACCGAGAGGCTTAATAAGCTCACCAAGAGTCTTATCGATCTGAACCAGTTCGGTCATCACGGCATACATCTGGATATTGCTGATTTTGACATCAATACAATGATCCGCACGACAATCCTTACCTTCGAGGGTAAATGCAGTGAGAAGGGCTTAAGCTTTGACCTGCTGCTCACCGGAAAAGAGCTTTTCGTGCGCGGTGATATGGTCAAAATCCAGCAGATTCTTTACAACCTGATAGACAACGCTGTGAAGTTTTCAAATAATGATTCGAGTATCAAGATTGAGACGAGTATCAGAAATGAAAAGGTGTTTATATCAGTAAAGGATCACGGTATCGGTATACCAAAGGACAGCCTTTCAAAGATCTGGGAACGCTTCTACAAGAGTGATTTATCCCGCGGAAAGGATAAGCGCGGTACGGGACTTGGCCTATCTATAGTTAAAGAAATCGTGCAGGCACATGGTGAGAATATAAATGTGATAAGCACAGAGGGTGTGGGAACTGAGTTTATATTTACGCTACCGCTCAGTAAAAAAGAAGGGTGAGGTGCCTTGTGGCGCCTCGCTTTTTAGGTTGTGAGGTTGCCGGCATAGCACACAGTATATTCCTCAGAAAAATGTGAAGTCAGCCGCGGTTGTTTTTCCGGACAGATTATGGTTTTATTTACATTTTCTTTCTTTTTTACTTTATGGAACTCCGCGGCAGTTCACATTTTTCTTCGGAACACACTGTATGCTCTCCGGCTAATTCAGGTTTACGAGCGAGGCGCTTTGCTACCTTGCATTCCGGCAGTGCCGGACTTATTTCACTGGCGTGAAATTTTGTCCGGCACTTTTTCCTTCTTAAATTTAAAGCTCATTTCACTTATGCGAAATGAGCTTATTTAATAGTTATATATTGTTTATAAATATTCTGAGCCGCCTTGAAAACACAAGAAAAACTGATTTTAAATAATTACGCTTATATCATATTTTACGGTTCATATTTGCTGCCGGACGGGTCGGTTACTGTGTAGTCTCCGCCGGATATGTCGGCTGTGGTTTCAAAGTCTGTGATGTCCTGATTTACGGTACCCTCGAACAGGTCATATGTGAAGGTGTAGCCCTGTGCCGATACTGCTTTGACATATATTTTGATATTGCTTGCAGCTGTGACAGGGATTAAGTCTTCGATTTTGACTGTGCCTTCGAGGCTATGGAGCTTACCGTCGTCCTCTTTTGAGGCATCAGAGGTATCATTTTCCGTGTCATTCTTTGAGCCATCTTTTTTGGCATCATCCTTCCGGCTTAAGGCGGATGTGATGGAGTCTGTGTCTGCAGAGTCTGCACTGTCTGTGCCGTTTTCTGCCAACAGCTGTCTGATATCGTAAGTCTTTAGCTCTGTATCTGAGCTTGCAACTACGAGCTGCACACTGTTAAAGTCAAAGTAATCATTTCCCATGACCGCTACATCTACATCTGTGCCAAGCTTTATGCTGCCATTGTCAAAGGTTGGTTTATCGGCAAGTATGCCGGATGCTACATTTTTGAACACTGATGTCACACCTTCAAACTTATCGAGCACCTCTGTGCTTCTCTTATTTCCGTCAACAAACAGAAATGTCACATTGCCTGCATAGTCCTCAGACAGTGGAAGTGTGGCCTCACCCGTATACTTGATGCCGTCTAGCTCGAGCGGTATCTCGTTTGTACCGAAAAATACACTGGTTTTTGTATCCTCTGTGTACTCCTTTGGCACCACCGAGACAGAGACTGTGTATGTCTTATCGGTAAAGTCTGCACTTTTTAAGGAAATATCCCAGTCTGTTATGAGGCTGGCCTCCTCCTCAAGGGTGGACTTGATATCATCCTGCATGGTCTGCACATCGGAAAGTATCACCGATGTGTTGTCTGAGGTGTATGACATCTGTGTCTCGAGCTTTTTTATCCTGTTATTAAGCAATACTGCCCCCGCAATAAGTGCGGCGAGCAGTATTATGGTAATCGCATTGAAAATATTTTTTTTCAAATTCATATTATAGTGTTATTCCTCATCTTCCTCTGCAGCTATAGCTATTCCAAGCTCCTCAAGCTGCTTTGGATCTACAGTTCCGGGTGCCTCTGACATGAGGTCCGAAGCATCCTTTACCTTAGGGAATGCAATAACCTCCTTGATATTGTCTGTATGCAGCATATGCATGCAGATACGGTCAACACCGAAGGCAAGTCCTGCGTGTGGCGGTACGCCATATGAGAATGCATCAAGCAGGAATCCAAACTGCTCATGTGCACGCTCCTTTGTGAAGCCAAGCACCTCAAACATCTTCTCCTGGATGTCATCCTGATGGATACGCACTGAACCTCCACCGAGCTCTGTACCATTGAGTACGATATCATATGCCTTTGCACGAACTGCGCCCGGATCTGAGTCTATCTTGTCCCAATCCTCCTCCATAGGCATAGTGAATGGATGATGCATTGCCATAAATCTGTTTTCCTCATCAGACCACTCAAGGAGTGGGAACTCTGTTACCCAGAGGAAATTGTACTTGTTCTCATCAATCAGGCCAAGCTCAGCTCCGAGCATGAGACGAAGTGCTCCAAGTACATTCCATACGATTTTATTCTTGTCTGCTGCGAAAAGGAGTAAATCTCCCGGCTTTCCGTTCATCTTTGCAACAAGTGCATCAAGCTCGGCTTCTGTCATAAACTTGGCAAATGATGACTTGTATGTGCCATCCTCATTGATGCACAGATAAGCAAGTCCCTTTGCTCCACAACCCTTTGCATGCTCTACAAGCTTGTCAATCTTCTTACGAGGCATCTTTGCCTGTCCCTCTACATTGATACCGCGGACAGAGCCACCGTTTTCAAGAGCTCCTGTGAATACTCCAAAGCCACAGTCCTTTACCACATCCGAAACATCGCAAAGCTCCATACCAAAACGTGTATCAGGCTTGTCAGAACCAAATCTGTCCATAGCCTCCTGCCAAGGCATACGCTTAAACGGAATCTCAACATCCACATTTATGACCTCTTTAAAAAGGTGCTTTAACAGTCTCTCATTTACCTCGATTACATCATCGATATCTACAAATGAAAGCTCCATATCGGCCTGTGTAAACTCAGGCTGTCTGTCTGCACGCAGATCCTCGTCACGGAAGCATCGTGCAATCTGGAAATATCTGTCATAGCCTGAAGCCATCAGAAGCTGCTTAAAGAGCTGTGGTGACTGAGGGAGCGCGTAAAAATGTCCGTGGTGTATACGGCTTGGCACGAGATAGTCTCTGGCGCCCTCCGGTGTAGACTTGCAAAGGATTGGTGTCTCTATCTCCAAAAATCCCTCGTTTGCCATAAAGTCACGCATCACGCGAAGCACATTGCTTCTGAGCATGAGGTTTCTCTGGATATCAGGACGGCGAAGATCCAGATAACGGTATTTAAGTCTGATATCCTCGCTGGTCTTTGAATTCTCCTCAATATGGAATGGAGGTGTCTGTGCCTCTGAAAGCACTCTGATTGATGTAGCGATAACCTCGATATCACCTGTCTTTAAGTTCTCATTGACAGCAGCTGTTCTCTTCTGGACAGTTCCCTCAACTGCGATGACGAACTCACTTCTTAATGTGCCTGCCTTTTCAAAGCCCTCTGCACCTACATTTTCCTCACCGAATACTATCTGAAGTATTCCGCTTCTGTCTCTTAAATCTACGAAAATGAGACTTCCTAAATTTCTTCTCTTCTGTACCCAGCCCATGACGGTGACCTTCTCACCGATATTGGCATTTGATACCTCTGTACATCTATGGCTTCTATGTAAGCCCTGCATTGATTCTGCCATTTTATGCTCCTTATATTTCTACTATATATTTATTCTAATATCTGCCTGGTACCGCTGCTGCACAGCTAATCTGCTGCTTATCAGATTCCTATCTGTTAAAGAACTCAACAAACTCCTCGTAGCCCTCTTTCATAAGCTGCTCCTTCTGGAATTTCTTGTTCTTGTTCATGCGCACAACAAGCACCTGCTGTCCGTTTGCTCTTGCGTCTTTTGCCTGGTTCATGACATCAACAAGCTTGTCTGCCGGATATTTCTTCTCAACCAGATAAGCCACCTTCTTTGGACTCTCAGGAATCTTGAAGCCGCTCTCCATGAGAAGCAGGATAATTCTCTCAAAACCGATTGAAAAACCACAGGCAGGTACATCATTTCCGGTGAACTTTCCAATCATCTTGTCATATCGTCCGCCACCGCCACAGGCTGCGCCAAGCTCAGGCATTGATATCTCAAAAATAGTTCCTGTGTAGTAGCTCATTCCACGAACAAGTGTAGGGTCAAATACGAGCTCAAACTTTGCTCCCTTTGTGGCATTGACAGCCGTAGCTATCTCTGTCATATTTGTAACCACTTCTTCGTCTAAATATTCACCGAGCTTTTCTGAAAGTATATTTACACCCTCAGTGACATCCCTTGTCTGCTCCAAAAGCTTGAACAAATCAAGATATTTGTCAATATTTTCCTGTGGATAGCCATCCTGTGCAAGCTCACTTGCAACGCCTTCCACTCCTATCTTGTCCATCTTATCGAGTGTGATAAATACACTGTCGTAGTCCTCCTCAGCAAAACCACTGTAAGCTGCCATAGCCTTTAGGATTCTTCTCTCGTTGATTCTTATCTCAAAGTTCTCGAAGCCGAGTCTGCCGATTGTGGTAGTGGTTGCTGTAATCAGCTCTATCTCTGCCAGATTGCTTGGCTCTCCGAGTATATCTATATCACACTGTGTAAACTGTCTGTAGCGGCCTCTCTGTGGTCTGTCTGCTCTCCACACGCTGCCCATCTGAAGTGCCTTAAACGGCGATGGCAGGTTGTTGGCATTGTTTGAATAATATCTTGAAAGTGGCACTGTAAGGTCATAGCGCATTCCAAAGTCTACTACATCAGACTCTTCCTTTGCTGTCTCCAGATTCAGCTTCTCGCCTCTCTTCATTACCTTGAAGATCAGCTTCTCATTTTCTCCGCCCTGCTTGCTTGTGAGATTAGCTATATTCTCCATGCATGGTGTCTCTATCGGTGTAAATCCGAAGCTTCTGTATGTATCCTTGATCACACTTGTCACATAATCACGGATTTCCATCTCTGCAGGTAGTATATCCTTCATGCCGTTGACCGGCTTTTTGCTCAGTGCCATTTGGTTTCCTCCATCTATATTAAAATATTGAATTCATTAGCTATTCTATTATACTTTTCGGTTTTGCAATCGTCAAGGGTTTATGGTAATTATACGGACTGCAAAGATAACGAGCATCTGCTGTGAACGGTTGCAAATGCTAATGCACATCTACTGCGGCGGATTGCAGATGCCACACGGAGACAAGCCCATGGATTTTGCTTCATCAAGCGTTACCTCTGTGTCACTCTTTTTCAAGGTCCGACAGCCCGCCCGGTGATATTTCTTACCTGTTGCAGTGATATGAACCATCGTCTCGCTGTTTGAAGAATCTGCAGCGCTATTTTCTGCTGCTGAGCTGTCTGAGCCTGATGATGCACTTCCTGTGGTGCCATCCAGCCAGCTGTCACCATTCTCATAGTTTATTCCGACTCCGGGCTGCACATTATAGCAATAGACATTAAAAAGTATGCCGCCACCGTTATCCTCAACCGACTTTGCCTCTATGAGAACACCGTTTGCAACAAGATTGCTGCCAGAGAACATCGGAGTCACCCTGTAGAGTACATGATTGCCTGTATTGTTTACATAATCCGCTACCAGATTCTCAAACGGAAGCATCCCCTCCACATTCAGATATCTCGTACCGGTAATAAGATTCTTCGGATTGGCATTCTCGCCGGCAAGCTGATAGCCAATAAGATGACAGCGATTATATAAATACCTGTCCTTTATCACATCATACTTCACCGTATGCCAGCCTGATGGCTTTATCATGCCTATCTTGCCACGCTCCTCAGTCGGCATGATATCCTTGCAGATATTGGCATAAGCCACACCGCATCTGCCAAGTGAATCCAAATCACTGTAATTTTCAAAAGCAGTGGTAGTCATATCGCTGTCCGTAAAAAAAGGCTCATTATTGTTGACGGCCACGTATGCCTTGCCATCATATGCCGGAATCGCATCAAGGGAAACGTAGGAATTGTTGTTTACCAGATCCTCCTGCGGCCCATCCACTTTATCCTTGCTGCCTAAAGCACCGGAAGAATCCTCCCCTGCCACTACAGCTCCTGCGGCATGCCCGGCACCTTCCGTGCCGGATAAATCAGTGGAGGCACAGCCTATAAAAATTGTAGCAATTGCAAGTAACTCACATAGTGCAATTGCTGCTGTTTTCCTTAACTTTAGCCATATGCTCATATAAAATCACTCTTTCTATCAATCGATTGATATTGGATTTTCCCTAATTACTATAAATTAAATGAATACTTAAATTACTAAACCTAATATACTTTTATTTCCTCACTTAATTTATTATAGCAAACGTTTGTTTGTTTTTCAACCCTTGCTGTAAAGCTATACATTTCCGTGTGCACCACGACCGGGCAGAGCTTACGGCCCGAACTCAAAAAAGCCACCCCAGGCATAACACCCGGTGTGGCTTTTAATCATGTATTATGAAATTATGTGAATCACCTAATGTGAATCAACACTGCTATATTGCAGAACAAATCTACTCGCAAAGCTTAGAAAACTCATCCGCAACAAACTGAACCTTGGTTCCGATAATAACCTGGACAGAATTCTTGCCAGGCTTCATAACGCCTGCAACACCTGCAGATTTAATCTTCTTGTCATCAACCTGAGTGATATCCTTAACCTCAAGTCTGAGTCTTGTGATGCAATTGTCAATGCTTGCAATATTGTCTTTACCACCGCAGCCCTCAAGAATAGTCTTTGCAACTGCTGTGTAGTCATTGTTAGAAAGCACTGCCTTCTTCTCTTCCTCAACATCATCGTCCTCTCTACCAGGGGTCTTAAGATTCCATTTCTTGATAGCGAAATAGAATACGATGTAGAATACGATAAAAGCTGCGATTCCAAGAGGAATGATGAGCCATGTCTTTGCTGCAGCCGGAAGTGAAGATGAGAATAATAAATCCATCGCGCCAGCTGAGAATGAGAAGCCTGCTCTAAATCCAAGAGCTACTGTAACCATTGTGAAAATACCATAAAGTAAAGCATAAATCACATAGAGACCAGGAGCAAGGAACATAAATGCAAACTCAAAAGGCTCTGTAACACCACAGATAAATGCACAGATAGCTGCAGAAGCAAGGATACCGATGGCAACCTTTTTCTTAGCAGGCTTTGCACACTTAACCATAGCAAGTGCTGCACCAGGAATACCAAACATCATACATGGGAAGAAACCTGACATGTACATTCCGAGGCTCCATGAAACATCCTTTGATGTCTCGCCTGCCCAGAAATGTTTGAGGTCTCCAAGTCCGATAGTATCGAACCAGAATACATTGTTTAATGCGTGGTGTAATCCTGTAGGGATTAACAGACGGTTCAGGAATGCATAGATACCTGCGCCGACTACATCAAAACCAACGATTGCTTTACCGATAGCTACAAGAGCACCGAAAAGTAATGGCCATACAAACAGTAATACTACAGATACAAGGATTGAAACAACACCTGCGACAATTGCTACGCAACGCTTGCCACTGAAGAATGACAGCCAGTCAGGAAGCTTTGTATCCTTAAATCTGTTGTAACACAAAGAACCAATAACACCGGCCAAGATTCCGATAAATGGGTTTTCAATCTTATCGAATGCAAGTGTCTTTGTAGCGCTGTCAGCGATAGATGGCATGATTGTTGTAACAAAGCCTGTAGACAGGAGTGTTGTCATCATCAGCCATGAAGCTAAAGCTGCAATACCGCCGGTACCGTCGTTCTTTTCCGACATACCGACACCAACGCCGATTACAAAAAGGATGGCCATGTTGTCAATCAAAGCGCCCCCTGCTTTAACTAAAAACAGACCTATTAAATTACGCACTCCCTCGATGTCACCACCCTGCATGGTTGCAGGACATAAAAAATATCCAATACCCATGAGGATACCACAGATAGGAAGTACTGCTACGGGAAGCATTAAAGCTTTACCCAATTTTTGAAGAAATTTCATAAATTTCCCCTCCTTTACATTATGTATACTAAACTGGAGATACTCCAATAAAGTTCGTTATTATTATATAATTATATTCATATCTACGCGAGACTTAAAATCTCATCACCGGCGGATACATTCCCCTCTTTGAGCATCTTTATCTCACTATAATCAGCAGTGTTGCCAATTAAAACCGGAGTAATGACATTAAGATCTGCTGCCTTAATCTGCTTCAGGTCAGCCTCCATCAAAAGGTCACCCTTCTTCACCTGATCACCAACGGAAATATGTGATGTAAAAGGATCACCCTTTAGTGTCACTGTATCAAGACCAATGTGCAAAAGCAACTCGACTCCCTGAGTGGTCGTCATGGTAAAAGCATGAAGCGTATCAAATACAGCTGTCACCTCACCATCCGCCGGAGCGTAAAACCTGCCCTCAGAAGGAATCACGGCCACGCCGTCTCCCAATATCTTCTCAGAAAAAGTAGGATCCGGAACCTCTGTAATAGGAACCACTCTGCCGTTGCACGGAGAACAGATCACCTTTCCCTTTGACTTATTCTTAAAAAAACCTAACATGATATCTCCTTTCCGTCGATATACACACTCACAATATCCAAATCATCATTGAGAAGCACAAAATCTGCTCTCTTTCCTGCAGAAATGCTGCCTGCTTCATCATAGATGCCAATCTCCTTAGCCGGATTGGCTGTAGCACACATAATTGCCTCCTCAAGCGGAATACCTGCCTGCCTTACTGTGAAACGCATACAATCCATCAGATTGGTTGCCGAACCTGCAATTGTCCCATCATGGAGTGTGGCAAGCGGACCTCTGACCGTCACTGCCTGTCCACCGAGTGTATACTCGCCATCCTCAAGCCCTGTGGCTCTCATGCTGTCACTTATTAAAATCATGCGCTTCGCACCAAACATGGCAAATGTTGCCCTGATAACCGACGGGTGAATATGCACACCGTCACAAATGAGCTCTGCATGACACTTTTCTGAATCTCTCACAGCCCCGATAACTCCCGGATTCCTGTGATGAAGCGGTGGCATCGCATTATACAAATGTGTGGCATGGCTTGCACCATGCTCAATAGCCTCTACCGCGGTGTCATAATCAGCCGCCGTATGTGCTATTGAAACCACAACACTTCCTCTTACCCTGTCTATAAAATCAATCGCGCCCGGCTCCTCCGGAGCAATATCTACAAGCTTTATCAAGCCATTGGCCGCATCCTGAAGCTCACAGAAATAATCATAATCACATCGCATGATATTCTCTGCCGCCTGTGCGCCCTTTTTAGAAGGACTGATAAAAGGTCCCTCCATATTGATACCTACAAGATGTGCACCACCATGATAATTATAATCACCGGCATTTTTCATGACACTCAAAAGCTCATCCCTTTGAATGGTCATAGTAGCCGGACACACGCTCGTCACTCCGATAGAAGCCTCGTATGCTGTAATCACATCAAGCGCCTCTGTGGTGCCGTCACACATATCAGCTCCCTTGCATCCATGAAAATGAATATCCACAAGGCCCGGTATCATGATAAGACCTGATGCATCTATAATCTCCTGCTGTGCGCTGTCATTAGCCGCGTCCGTGTCAGCTGTTCTCTCCAAAACACTGTCAAAACGGCCATCCTTAACGACAACATCACCTTGCATAAAGCTGCCATCCTCTGTAAATACTCTTGCATTTTTTATTATCATATACATGCACCTTCTCAACTAAAAAATATCTACAAACAACTCAGTGCAGCCTCATCCGCTACAAGCGTAACATCATTGTGCAGCTGTAATACAGAAGCCGGCACCTGTGGTGTAATCGGTCCAAAGAAAGCCTTATGCACAATCTCTGCCTTATCCTCACCACTTGCAACAATAAGAATCTTCTTAGCCTGCATGATGGTCTTGATACCCATCGTATAAGCCTGCTTCGGAACTTCATCAGCCGATGCAAAGAAGCGCTTATTGGCCTCAATAGTAGACTCTGTCAGATTCACACAGTGTACCTGCTTGTCAAAAGACTCGCCCGGCTCATTAAAACCGATATGACCATTGTGTCCGATACCAAGAAGCTGTAAATCAACACCGCCAAGAGACTGAATCAGCTCTGTATAGCGCTTGCACTCCTTCTGTGAATCCGGCTCCATGCCGTTTGGCAGATGAGTATTCTCAACCGGAATATTCACATGATCAAACAAATTCTGATGCATAAAATAATAGTAGCTCTGGTCATTCTCACGGCTTAGTCCCTTGTACTCATCAAGGTTCACCGTCATAACCTCTGAGAAGTCCAAATCCCCCTTCTTGAACCACTCAACGAGCTGCTTATACAAGCCGATAGGTGTAGAGCCTGTAGCCAGTCCCAATACACAATTAGGCTTCATAATCACCTGTGCCGATACGATATTTGCAGCCTTTCTGCTCATATCTGCATAATCCTTAGCATGATATATTCTCATGAAAAATCCCCCCAATTCGCAAAATATAACCAATACTATCTGCACAACCTTCAAATGTGCTGTTTGATTACATATATGCATTTTACCTCGTATAGGACATTTTGTCCAGTACTTTTTGTTATATTTTGCATATTTTATAAAAAAAGTATTAAATTTTAATGCAGTAAAGTGGTAAAATTGCATAAAAATTCACTTTAAATGAATATATAATTTTTCACATACCACTATCATTATGGTATAATAGAGACATACAAATCTGAAGTTGGAGGATACACGCATGAAAATTGTAATCATTAATGGAAGTGCCAGAAAAGGAAACACGCTGACAGCAATCAAT